>ERZ780212.1666-NODE-1666-length-16435-cov-5.516300_pt1 | contig 16435 bp, 20 predicted proteins | sample MGYA00511364_ERZ780212 | MGnify/ENA primary metagenome ERZ780212 (study PRJEB29588, sample SAMEA2147991) | human gut metagenome | biome: human gut; feature: human-associated habitat; material: faeces | place: Denmark | collected 2008/2010 ...
ACGACCCCGAGATTACAAATCACGTGCTCTGGCCAACTGAGCTAAAGAGGCAAGCAAAGCAGCCGTCAGGCGCTTGTTCGTAAGGACGTGTCCTAAAACGGCTGCAAAGATAGGCATTATTTTCTTACCGCCAAAACTTTTGGCGATTTTTTTTAATTATTCCGCAGTTTTTCCTTGTATTTCACAAGTTGCACCTTCATCGAGTCCACACAAAGGTCGACGCCTTCCTCAAAAGTGTCACACACTTTCTCTACGAACAATCGTGAACCGGGAACGGTAACGGTCATGCTCGTTTCCTTATTAAGAGCCGTTGCCGGCTTAACAACCTTGAGGCTTACCTCGACCGTCTTAATGTCCTCGTATGACTTTTCCAACTTGGATACTTTCTTCTCGATAAATGCTTTCAGCTGTTCTGTTGCGTCAAAATTGACCGACTGAATTCTAATTTCCATAGTTACCTCCTTGTTTTTAAAAGGTTAATTAAAGGTTTAAGCCCTCGGATGGGCTGAATCATAGATTTTCTTAAGTTGTTCAAATGTGGTATGGGTGTATATCTCCGTCGTTGTGAGCCTGCTGTGCCCCAACAGTTTCTTAACGCTTTCCAGCCCCGCCCCGTTGTTCAGCATGGCGGTAGCGAACGTGTGGCGCAACACGTGGGGGCTGCGTTTCTTGAGCTGGCACACCAGCGACAGGCGCTTCCTGACTTCGCGCCGGGCTTGGTCGTAAGTAGTCCTCAGGCCCTTGTCTGACAAAAAGAACGCAGGCGAACGCCTTGCCACGCTAGCATCGCGCACGCCCATATAATGCTCTAGCGCGCCGCGCAACTCCCGCCCGAACGGTATTATGCGCTGCTTGTCACCCTTGCCGGTAACCTTCAACTGGCAAGCCTGCAAATCCACATCGACATCGTCAAGACCGAGAAGTTCTGATATGCGCAAGCCCGTCTCATATAAAGTCAATATTATAGTACGCGCGCGTACTTCCTTAAAATCGTCCATGTTCCACATTGCCTCGTCAAGCAGGGCTTCAACGTCGCGTTCCCTAACGAACTGGGGCAACGGCCTGTCTTTCTTAGGGCAACTAACACGGTGGGCGGGGTCGACGGCGATCATCCCACGCGACAGGGCAAAACGAAAAAAGGAACGCACCGCACTCAGCCGTCTGCCGACGGTAGTCGCAGTGTTTCCTTTATCCATCATACTCTCCATCCAATCACGGATGATGTCAGAGTCTATTGTCTCCCATGTAAGCCGCGCGTCCAGCGAAGTAAAGAACGACTCAAACTCACGCAAGTCATCACCGTACTCATCCACCGTCCTCACGGAATAATTCCGCTCGTATTTCAGGTAGTCCAAAAACTCTCTTACCGTCATAAAGCCGTTGCCAATGAATGTTATTCGGCAACGAATTTACGAAATTAAAACCGAACTACCAAATTTTCGATAATATTTTTATTCTTCGGCGGCTCTGAGTTTCTGTACGTAAATGGCGCGCTGCATCTTGAGGCGTTTCAATACGGACGGCTTTTCGTACTGCTGACGGGCACGAAGCTCCTTAACTACGCCTGTCTTCTCGAATTTCCTCTTAAATTTCTTCAACGCTCTTTCGATGTTCTCGCCATCTTTAACTGGTACAATAATCATTTTTTGTCTTTGTATTTTTATATGTTAAACTTATTTTTATTACCGATACTTTTAATAGCGGCTGCAAAGTTACGGCTTATTTTTCGATTTACAAAATATTAGCAAGTTTTTTATTTTCCACTACGCAATATTTTACGGAAAGCGCAAAAAGCGACGGCCACCGAAAGGCTTTTTGTAAAAATATTTTTACCTTTGCACCATGCATTACTCACAAACCAAAACATTATCAACACGGGAAAATTAATCAATGAGTTCAAACAGTTCGCCGTAAAGGGCAACGCTGTCGACATGGCCGTCGGCGTAATCATCGGCGGCGCGTTCGGAAAGATTGTATCGTCGATTGTCAACGACCTCATCATGCCGCCTATAGGATGGCTCATCGGAGGTGTCAACTTCACCGACCTGAAAGTGACTCTGCCCGAAATCGACATGGGAATAGAGAAATTGGCACCCGCAACGATAAACTACGGCAACTTCATCCAGACGTTGTTCGACTTCATGATTATCGCCATTTGCGTGTTCATGATGCTCAGGGCTATAAACAAACTCACAAGAAGAACGAGGACGCTAAGAAAGACTCCGAACAGGCTAAACCGGCAGAGCCGACGAAGGAGGAGAAACTTCTCACCGAAATACGCGACCTGCTGAAGCAACAGGCTGAAAAGAAAGACTGACGGCAGACTGACGCATAAGCCGTGAGGCCCAACGCCCTGACAACGGTTAAGCGGAAGCGTCAGACTTACTTCACGGCTTTCAGCAACCCGCCTGAAGCCATAATCAAAAGGAATATCATCACGAAGCCGTGGCGGTAGTCGCCTTCCATCAGCAGACCTACCGTCAACGGCACGATGATAGCAGCCGAAACACAAAATATCTTAATGCAAGCAGACTTACGCATAGGTTGTGTATTCTTTTTGTTTGGTTTCGCAAAGATAAGTTTTTCTTGCGAAACCAAACAAACTCCATTTATTTTTACACATTATCGTAATCTTTATGTCACACCTTGTTTTTTGGGGAATATCCACAAAAAAAGTGAATACATTTTACGCTTAAAACGAATTATCAATAATCCGTTGCCGTTCCTCATCTTCCTTTTGCCTTTGAGCCTTTTCTTCTGGTGTCGGTTCGTGCTTTTTCATTGGGTTATGCGAGTTACCGATGTTAACCTCATAAAAATATTCGCTTCCTGAACACGTTTCACCTAATTTAATGAAAACGTATTTGTCGCCTATACTGAAACACGCAAAATCAAACATTTTGCCCTCGTTGAAAGAAAACACGTTTATTTTCTCATCGTTCGACATTACAGGCTCGCCCATTTTCTTTGCGAAGTTATCGGCTAATATCTTGCAATCGTTCACCAAATCGTCAATGCGCGATGCCGAAACCTTAGATGATTTGATTGTTACAAATGAAAGCCCGTTTTCCTCAAAGGTTACATCGAATTGCCGAAACTCTTTCAGTCCAAATGCTTGCTCCAATGCAAAACGTGTATCGCAATCCATTGAAATTGTGTTGCCGTTGACAGTTCCTTTCTTCAAAGAAACTGTTTGCAAAGCCTCACCCTTAGACATTCCGAACCGCAAATCACCCCAAGCGATGATCGACAAAGAGTCGGCTCTCGCTCGTTCCTGCATTTCAAGCCTTTGTTGTTCGGCTTTTGCGATACTGTCTGCAACGGCTTGTCTTTGCCGTTCGCGGCTCCCTTTGTCGCTGCATCCGCACAGCATGGAAACGCACACACAGAAAATGAAAATCTTTCTCAAAAGTTCAAAGTTTTATTTCTTAACATAATCATCATCAGCCCCAAGAATGGATAAATACCGCTCCAAAGATGCCTTTTCCGCTTCCGCTACGAGCTTTTGAAATTCTTTAGGGTCATCATCCACGTGTGAGGTTTCCAACGCCTTGTAATAGCTTATCTTGTCTTCATTGCCTCCTTTGAGGTTTACGATAGTGTAACCGTTGCGCAACAAGTGCAAATTCATCAAAAGGCGTGACGTGCGCCCGTTACCGTCAATGAACGGATGAATGCGTACCAACTCATCGTGAAGATAGGCAGCTATCAGTACAGGATGAGCCTTTTGCACTTCCAATTCACGAAAGTGCAATATGAAATCTTCCATTTGCTTTCCAATCAGGTACGGTTGCGGCGGCGTGTGACGGCTTCCTGAAATCATCACGGGAACGGAACGGTAACGCCCTGCATTCTCACGGTTGATGCCGTGAAGTACAAGCGCGTGTATTTCCTTGATTGTGCGCTCGCTTATCTCGATGCCACTTTTTGCAAAGTCCTTAATGTAGTCTATCGCCTCGGCATGGTTTATGGCTTCCAAGTGTTCGCGCATGGATTTGCCCGATATTGTCACGCCCTCATTAACAACAAGCTCCGTTTCCTGCAAAGTGAGGGTGTTGCCCTCGATGCGGTTGCTTTCGTAAGTGTACTCAATGGCTAATGCGTCCTCAATCTTTTTAAGCGCATCAGCTGGCAAGGGGCGCATTTCGGAAAGACGCGCTTTAAGCGTGTCACATTCCTGCAATATGGCGGATAACTTGTTATTCATCTTTCACTGTCTTTATGGTTATGGATTTACCGCAATGCGGACACATTTTAGCCCAAACAGACCTACCGTCAACGGCACGATGATAGCTGCCGAAACACAAAATATCTTAATGCAAGCAGACTTACGCATAGGTTGTGTATTCTTTTTGTTTGGTTTCGCAAAGATAAGTTTTTTTTGCGAACCAAACAAACTCCATTTATTTTTCAATAATCTTTCAACCCCAATATCACGCCTTGCTTAATTTCTTACCATAAACACAAACGACGATAAATGCGGCAACAAGGAACAACGATGCCACGATATAACTGAAATCACCGCCAATATACACCTTGTAAACAATAAAAGTAAGGAAAAGCATTGTCAGCAATTTCAGTTTGCCTACCAAACGACCAAGCAGCATATTTCCCACTTGCTCATCATGGAATTTACGCGGCCAGTTGCAATAATTCGGATGTTTTTCAAAGAATGTCATCAACAAATACACGCAAGTGCTCACAAACGGAAGCAACAAAACATAATAAGCACTGCCGTATTCGTCCACGCATCCGTGCACATCCCAATGCAAAGGCACACATTGTTGCCCGATTACCATCATAACGCAAATCCCGATTTGCAAGATGATAAAAAGACACTGACAACAAGTTTGTATTATTATTCAAAAATCGCATTTTGTAAATTCAGCACAAACTCAAAATTAAATTTTCGGGCAAACGCATCTTTTAACGCCTACAAAAGTCTATATATCAACGATTTACATCTTAGAAGCACGGAATTTTCACGGAAATTCCGCAGAATTTCTGCGGAATTTCTGCGGAATCAACTAATCAACATCCACATTTTTTCACTATTAAATTTCACAAGTCCGCGTACTTTTAGCTTCTTCAACAGGTAATCCACCTTATTTCTCTTTTGATTGTCATCTAAGACGTCCGAGAGCTTACCTGTCAATAAGCCATTGATGTCTTTCCGTGAAGCCTTGCCGAATTTATCTAAATACTCCAAGATTAACTTCATAAAATATTCATCGTCAAAACTTCGATTCTTAATATATTGTCCCTTTAAACCCGAATCTTTAGTTCTTGACACGACTTTATGAGCTAAGTAAAAATTAGGCTTACGCCCCTCAATAAATTTGTGTTTTCTTAAATAAACTGCCTGTTCTTCTGTTATGGGCTTATTTTTCTGCACCTTATCAAGCAGCATTATGTCATCAAGACGCAATTCCGGATTATCCGTAAGTATACGTGCAAAGTTTTCATCTATTACCTTTCCTATAATGTTCACGCGCACTTTTCCATCGTCAAAATCATATTCAGGCATAGGGAAAAACCTTACACGCTGATTAACAAACATCTTTTTTATGCCACCGCCTTCTGTTTCAATCATATTCAAGTTGCGCATTGCCTCTACCAGGAAACGGTTACGATACACAGATTCAGGACAGTCTTTTGTTACAACGTTTTCAACACTTTCAGGCAAAAATGTCCCATAGTTTTGGAATATGATATGGTCATCCTCATATTCTACAACTTCAATCCTTGCACATTTCGTATAATCCTGGTGCGCTATTGCGTTATTAAGCGGCTCACGAATATTGAACATATCATATCGCAACATTTCATCGGGGAACAAAGAATCAGGACGGACAAGCCTGTACTTGACATTACGCACTTTGTTATAAAGTTTGTCAACGCTTAACAATAACGGCATAGGTAAAATCTCATAATCCTTATTTTGCGCAGATCCAACCCCACGTAACGACCAACGTATGCAAGCCACGTATGGACTGAGCAGATGTTCGCTTTCCTCTTTACCCAACAAGACTAAAGCAGCACGTGTAATTTTACCATTAACCGTTATTTTTGCCTTATCCAAGAATTTCGCGTCGCTCCAAGCTGATATTTCCGCTTTTCGGAACGGATTTCTTTTAACATATTCCTTACGTGCTTTCTCTATTGCCTCCGGTTCAAGGTCATCTATCGTTGCACTCTCAACAACGGCCACACTCCAATCGTCGGTTATGACAAGTTCAGACAAGATGGCCTGCAACCTGTCTTCCGTCATCTCTACCAGCGAGTCGCCAATACGTTGCCAAGCCTTGTTATGGGCATAAACTGGAAGCCGAGGTTTATGTTTAGGGATTGTCACGACCCATACTATTTCGCCTGTGTCATCTGCTTTAAGCTCATCTATATTCAAATCTTCAGACGGTAGATGCCTACATTTCCCAACAATAGTCGCTTTTGCCGATTCTATTGTATAGCTCCCAAAATCCTGAATGCCAACAACTTTAAAAGTTTTATCTTCTATTCCAATGACAACAGCACCTCCGTTCATATTTGAGATGGCAGACACATACGACACAATATCATCACCGTTGTGTCCGCAAAGGCTGTTTTTGAGGTTTTTATATTCCTTCCAATCACATCCTTCATTTTCACGAGGGTATCGGATTCGTATATATTCAGATATTTCTTGCTTTGTCATAAATGGGATTTTCTTTATGCAAAGATAAATTTTTATCCGGTACCTACAAAGAATGCAGCAACATATCTTGTAAAATGTTGCTGCATATCAAATTCATTTTTATCCAAGCCCATATTTAAGCCCCAACGTTCGTTAAGGCAAAGTGTATGAGAATACGCCAATATACAAACCTATAAGTCTAATGACAGATTAGGGTTAAAAGCACTGCAGATGATTTGCTATTGCTTGGTAAAGGTCTGAATGTTTTACATAAATTCTCGCTTCACGCGCGCAGGGATGGTAAGTCCTGAAAGCATATTGAACCGAAGGATACTCTTCTTTATGCAAATCCAACAAAGCCAACTGGCGCACGTTGCCGCTCCATCCGGGCAAAGGTTGATAACAAGAGGCGTCAATGCCTAAGCATTGCTGCAACCTGCGTTCCCAAAACGAGTTCGGTCCGGTAAGAAAAACCATCACATGGGGTTTTATGGCATTTATTTCTTCTTTCACCACATTGAAATAGTCACGTTCAATCTCCGCCAAAAGATTTTTGTGCGGGTTTCCTTTTGTCACATTTCGCCCCAATTTGACTACATCGTTCCACACATAACGGATTTTCTTGTCTGGAAAGCGGGCATTAAACATGTCAATAAATTTATTCATACCACCGCCTATACTCTTTCTTTGTTTCCTGCCGTTCAAATCAACCGCCCCGACGGTATTGTCAAAAGTCCTGATTGCCCTCATGCACTCCTCCAAAGGTTGCGTGTGGCGGTCGTATATATACCAGTCACCATACGACATATCCTGTCCAAAGAGCATCACCTTGATGTCTGCCGTATCGAAGTCGTCGGGATTTGTTACGCTTAACAGCAACGGACTGTAATCATATCCGCGCAGGTCAACCTCGTCCAGTTTTTGGCACAAGGTTTTCCATTTTGACGCATACACCTGATGCAATCTATCGTTTGTATTCATAGAAAAACCAAATTAAAGCGACTATAAAAGTTTTCTATTAAACATTTTACTTATCAACCTAAGCCCAAAAGTTGCATATCGCCATAATCAGTGTCAAAAATAACAACGCCGCCCGACGATTTAAAATATTCGGAACAGAAAAACTCCCGACCGTCCTTGAGGTATATTTGTTCTGAACAGGTTACTTCCTTGTTGAGGTAATCTTCCACATCAAACTCCTCTTTACGGCAATCGCCTAATATTGACTTAAAGATATTCCCTACCTTTCTCTTTATTCTTTCTTTTTTCGCCTTCTTTTCTGCTTTCTTTTGTTGCTCCATATATTCCTGTTGTTTAGCCTTCTGTATGGAGTCTCTCATGATGCGCTGCATCTCTGCTTCTTTTTCCCGAACCTTGGCTAAGGAGTCGCGCCTCATGCGTTGATATTCCCTTTCCTCCGCCTTAGCCACCTTTATTGAATCCTTGATGGCACGCTCACGCTCTTCTTTTTTCCGCTTTTCTTCCTCCCTGTAAGCCATAGAATGTTTGGCAGACTCCTCAAAATCACCGTATGTATATTCAAAAGTCCACTTATTGCCTGTACCTGTTAGTGTGCTCGAATGGATGTCGATAACAGCCAAATTACCCTTGTCATCATAGTTGAAATAGGCATTTAATAAACCTCCTGCATCGGCAGTACCCGACAATTTCACTAATTGGTTATTATTGTTGTATTTGTAATAATAAGTGGCTCTTACTTTCGATTTATTTTTTTCGTCGGCAAAAGTACTCATTAATCGTTCTGATTCCATTTCAAAGGCGAAAACATAGTCGTCGCTATCAATATTAAGATGGACAGACAATATTCCCTGAATTGTTGCATTATATGGTTTAATCTGTTTCAATTCGTAACCAGAACCATTATATTTATTTGCCACGATAACTCCATTCTCTTTTACTAACCTCATTCTCCATTGCAAAAAATAATTCACAAATGTTCCAGTACTTTCGTAACAGTCAATCGTTTTCAGGTTTCCGTTGGCATCAGATTCATACTCATAAACATAAATCTTAACAGGAATGCGGTCGCCTGCCTCATACTTAGCTTTAGTGACGAAATCCCCCATTTCTTCAAGACATACCAGTCGATGTTCGCTATCGAAATATAAAACTTGTTTAAGAGTTGGCTCATCGTCCACCCTTTCGCCAAATTTAGTACTCCAATGATTGTAATAAATTTTCATGCAAGAAACGTCGCCATGCAACCTCATAGCCTTAGCACTGGGGTTCTTGTAAGTCTTCAGTGAGGATTTTTGTGCGTAAACAGGCGCGAAATGGAATATCGCCATAAGCGCAATGACAAAATTCAAGACCTTGAACTTTGCAATTCTTTCAAATAAATATGTACTCATAGTAATAGCTTTGCGGCTTCCGTCCCTAATAAAGCCTGTTAAACTACGAAGCGTGGGACTGTATGCCACGTCTTAGTGTGAAGGTGGTCGGAAATACCTTTGGAAACAGATGTGGAGATAACAGCCCCACGCATACGTGTGGAGACCATTACATCGTCTCTTGTTTCCATTGTGAATAAGTTTCCGACGCTTTTCACACACAAGAAGAAGACATAACGCCTCTTATTTTTAGAATGTTTGGAATGAGTTGCCTCTATCCGTGTACAAATATAGGGAAATTTTCCGATATTATATCATCTTCTATAGTTTTTATTTATCTTGAAAGGCGAAATTCAACGAACAATGACACCACTTACGCCAAACGGCGTGGCGATTTGCCGCATATTGGAACGTAAAAGGTCGTCTTTTGCAGTGCAAAAGACGACCTTTTAGAAGGCTTCTGATTATCAGGGAGTTACAGAGGCGTGATAATCAGGTGTGGAACGGACGGTTGGCGACGCTAAATTGGGGCGCAGGCCTCGGCCAGCCAAGCGCGGTCTTCGCCGTCGAGATAGGGCGAAAGACTGTCGTAAACGGTCTTGTGATAGGCGTTGAGCCAGTCGGTTTCCTCAGCGGTAAGCATCTCACGGATTATCGGGGCGGTGTCTATCGGGCAGAGCGTGAGCGGCTCGAACTGGAGGAAGCGGCCGAACTGCGTTTCCTTGTAAGGCAGAGTGAGCAGGGTGTTTTCGATGCGCACGCCGAAAAGCGAAGGCAAATACACTCCGGGCTCGTCGGTTACGGTCATGCCCTCTATTATCGGCGCGGGCTTGTATTCCATGCGTATCTGGTGGGGGCCTTCGTGAACGTTGAGGTAAGAGCCTACGCCATGGCCCGTGCCGTGCAGGTAATTAAGACCGTAACGCCATAAGTCCTTGCGCGCGAGGGCATCCAGTTGCGTGCCCGACGCGCCGCGGGGAAACTTCAATAGCTCGAGCTGTATATGGCCTTTGAGCACAAGAGTATATACTAAGCGCTGCTCGTCGGTCACAGGGCCGAGGGCTATGGTGCGCGTTATGTCGGTAGTTCCGTCGAGGTATTGCGCCCCGGAGTCGAGCAGCAAGAAACCTTCGGGTCGCAGGGCGGCGTCGGTTTCGGGCGTAGGTTCGTAGTGAACTATAGCCCCATGCTCTTGATACGCGGCGATAGTGTCGAACGACAGGCCACGGTACAGCCCTTGCCCGGCGCGCAGCCGCTCCAGCTTCGCGCTTACGCTGAGTTCCGTCTGCCCTCCGGCTTCCACAGCCGGGCGCAACCAGCGCAAGAATTTAACCATCGCCACGCCGTCGCGCGTCATGGCACGGCGGAAGCCTTGCGTCTCTACTTCATTCTTTACGGCTTTCATGGCAGGTATGGGCGACGTGGCTACGACCTTCCGGCAACGTGGCATATTAAATAATGTATAGTTTATCTCGTTGTCGTCCATCAGTATGTTATACTCCTTATACGCGGCGAGCGCCTTGCCCGCGTCGGCGTAACCGGCAGTCATTACGCCCTCGGCCTTGAGGTAAGCCTCGACCTCCGGCGTCAGCTTGGCTTTATCAATGAACAGAGTAGCCTTTTCAGGCTCTATCAGAAGGTAAGACACGAACACAGGGTTGCAGTGCACGTCGCTGCCGCGCAGGTTGAGAGTCCACGCTATGTCGTCGAGCGCGGCGGCCAACATACCACAGGCGTGACGCTCTTTCAGCGCGCGGCGTATGCGCTCCAGCTTGCTGCGGCACGGCTCGCCGGCGTATTCCAACGGGTGTATCACAGCTTTGTCAAGCGGCACCGGCGGCCTGTCAGCCCATATCCGGGCCAGCGGGTCGAGGTTTGTGCGCACGGTGATGCCGCCCTCGGCACGCAGCCCGGCTATCAGAGCTTCTACGAAAGCGGCTGAATTGACCGTTCCGTCGATACCTACCACGGGGCTTGCCACGGCGGAAAGTTTCATTCCAAGCCACTTTATGATTGTAGGCGTGCCGTCGACTTTCTCCTTCATAAGCGTAAATTCCGTGCCGCGCAACTGTTCTTCGGCGGCGAGGAAATATCGCGAGTCGGTCCATAATGCGGCTTCGGCCATGGTTACTACGGCCGTTCCGGCCGAGCCGTTAAAGCCGCTGATCCACTTGCGCCCTTCCCAATGTTCCGGCACATACTCGCCGTTATGGGGATCGGTGCTTGGAAATATGAAAGCGTCAATGCCTTCACTACGCATCACTTCGCGCAAGTCTTCAATTCGTTTACAGATTGTTCTGTTCATATCGTTCATAAGGTTGTACGGTTATAAGGTCATGCGGTCTTACGGTAGGTTCTGTAAGACAGACATTACAAAGATATGTCTTTTTAATTTTAATAACAAACTAAAAGGAGAATAAATACTGCACATTCGGCTTTTTTCGCTAACTTTGCAGTGCATTCAGCGACGAATGGACAAGCAATAACAGACAATACGGTTTGCTTATGAGGCAATATCCACAACTACAGGAAAACTTCACCCGTATGCTTGTAAACCCGTCACTCGTATGTTAATAACGGAATGTCTTACATTTTAAAAACAATAGGTTATTATGGAATTTTTAACTAATGAAAAACTTACAATCGTCGGCGCAGCCGGAATGATTGGTTCTAACATGGTTCAGACAGCCCTCACGATGCGTCTGACCAACGACATCTGCCTCTATGACGTGTTCTCACCCGAAGGCGTGGCTGAGGAAATGCGCCAAAGCGGCTTCGGCGACGTGAAAATCACCGCCACGACAGATGCCAAGGAAGCGTTCACCAACGCAAAATACATCATATCTTCAGGCGGCGCTCCCCGTAAGGCAGGCATGACCCGTGAAGATCTTTTGAAGGGAAACTGCGAAATCGCAGAGGGTCTTGGCAAGAACATAAAGGAATATTGCCCCGATGTTAAGCACGTGGTAATAATCTTCAACCCGGCCGACTTAACAGGTTTGGTAACCCTTCTGTACTCAGGCTTGAAGCCTTCACAGGTTACCACCCTCGCCGCCCTTGACTCTACACGCCTGCAGAGTGCGCTGGCCAAGAAGTTCAACGTAATGCAGAGCGAAGTTAAGGGATGCGCAACGTATGGCGGCCACGGCGAGCAGATGGCAGTGTTCGGCTCACACGTCACAATCGACGGCAAGCCACTGACCGAGATTATCGGCACTCCTGAGTTCACAAACGAGGAGTGGGAGCAGATGAAGACCGACGTAACAAAGGGCGGCGCGAAGATTATCGAGCTGCGCGGACGTTCTTCTTTCCAGAGCCCTGCTTACCTGTCAGTTGAGATGATACGTGCCGTGATGGGCGGCGAGGCGTTCAAGTATCCTGTAGGAACTTACGTTTCAACCGACAAGTACAACCACATCATGATGGCGATGAACACCACTCTCGACACAACGGGCGCACACTACACCGTACCCGAGGGCACAGCAGAGGAGAACGCAAAACTTGACGCAAGCTACGAGCACCTCTGCAAGATGCGCGACGAGCTGGTAACGCTGAACATCGTGCCGGAGATTTCAAAGTGGAACGAAATCAACCCGAACCTCTAATCAAATTCTTTTTCATAAGCGAAGGGGGCACGCCTGAAATACGGCGCGCCCTTTTTGTTTTGCGAAAGACGGTCTTTCACGTTGCGAAAGGCCGTCTTTTGCACGCCAAAAGACAGCATATCAGAAGACAAAACACGGTCTTTTACAAAACACATAATCATTTTTTGTCTCCAAAGTAAACATCTTTCACATTGTACGTTTGCTACAGACGGCATTTTCATATATCTTTGTAATGCCAAACAAAAAGCAAAAAAACATGAAAAAGATGCTCTCAACGGCACTTGCCGCAACCGCCAGCCTCTGCCTTTGGGCACAACAAGCGTCAAGACAGAAACTGCCTGACACCACGCCGAAAGACACTACCGCAGTAAAAAGCCACGGCATTACGGTAGGCAAAAACAGCCATGCCACAGCGCAAGACACGCTGCGCCTGAAGCTGAACAGGATGAAGATAAACAGCAATGCCGTTAAGGTAAACAGCAATGCCGTTAAAATAAAGAAATATGACACGTTCAACGAGAAGATGAAAGAGCCGTGGCTGGACGGCCTGCTGAAAGACATAATCTTACGTTAATACGCCTTTTTTAAAGAGGATAAGGCATCCTACCTCATCAGCCAGCGGCCTTTATGATGAATCATAGGCACGACAACCTCCTCGTTAAGGCTGTCGCCGAGACAAAAGACGAGGAATACGTCGGACGTGCGGACGTGTGACTTACCGTCGGGAGAAGCCACCGTGTCGTTGACGAAACGCATTATCCTTACGTCGTGAACGCCGTGGTGCTCGTCCTGCATACGCCCTACGAACATCGAGGCGTTGGCTTCGAGCTGCTCGCGGTAGTCGGCAGGAATAGTATCGGGCAGGTACATGCCGCGCACGAAGTAAGCGTAGTTCTTGGCGAAAAGCGAGTCGTAATACTCTTTCGCCGCCCGTGCGGCTGCGTCGTCAGGCTTCTTTTCACCCGAACAGGAGAAAAACGACAGGGCGAAACAGGCTGATATAAAAAGGATTAGTTTGCGCATGGAAGTATATTTATAGGAGTTAAAGAAGTTTGAGGAAGTTAAAGAAGTTGAAGACAAATACTTTCTCAAATGAGAGATGAATAATGAAAAATGAATAATCAAGCGAGACTGTCAATGCCTACGATTATTCTCTTTTTAGTCTTAGCTTTTCATTTAAGAAAGCATTTGTCTTTAACCACTCTAACTGCTTTTAACCACTTTAACTACAAAAACCGTTATTTCTGCCTTATGAAGATATTAATCGGCGAACCGGTGAGTTTCCAGTTGTCACGGATTTTGTTCTCTAGGAAGCGTTTGTAAGGCTCTTTGACGTACTGCGGCAGGTTGGCGTAGAACACGAAAGACGGTATCTGCGTGTTAGGAAGCTGCGAACAGTACTTGATTTTTATATACTTTCCCTTTATCGATGGTGGAGGGTAAGCCTCTATCAAAGGCAGCATCACCTCGTTGAGCTTTGTCGTCCCTATCTTCAGCTTGCGGCTTAGGTAAACTTCCTTCGCCGTCTCAAGCACCTTAAAAATGCGCTGCTTGGTCAGCGCCGAGGCGAATACTATCGGAAAATCGGTGAACGGCGCCATGCGGTTGCGTATGGCATTGGTGAAGGTGTCGATTACCTTCTGGTTCTTTTCTTCCACCAAATCCCACTTATTTACGACTACAACAAGGCTCTTGTTATTCTTCTGGATAAGCTGGAAGATGTTCATGTCCTGCGCCTCGATGCCCCTTGTGGCGTCTATCATGAGTATGCATACGTCGCTGTTCTCTATCGCGCGTATCGAACGCATCACGCTGTAGAACTCCAAGTCTTCCGTTACCTTGTTCTTGCGGCGTATGCCGGCGGTGTCGACAAGGTAGAAGTCGAAGCCGAACTTGTCGTAACGTGTGTAAATGCTGTCGCGCGTCGTACCGGCAATCTCGGTCACTATGTTGCGGTCTTCGCCTATGAAGGCGTTGATAATGCTGCTCTTGCCTGCGTTGGGACGGCCTACGACGGCGAATCGCGGTATGCCGTCTTCAAGCAGTTCGCCGCTTTCCCCCTTGAGTTTCGACACCACGATGTCAAGCAAGTCGCCTGTGCCGCTGCCGCTCATGCTGCTTATGCAGTAAGGATCACCAAGCCCGAGCTTGTAGAACTCGGCCGCGTCATACTGCTGGCTGTTATTATCAACCTTGTTCACAACGAGCAGCACGGGCAGCTTGGTGCGGCGGAGTATAGCCGCCACGTCCTCGTCAAGATCGGTGACTCCCGACCCTACGTCGACCACGAACAGCACGAGGTCGGCCTCCTCGGTGGCCACGATTACCTGCTTGCGTATTTCCTCCTCGAATATGTCGTCAGACTTTACCACCCATCCGCCGGTGTCGACGACTGAAAATTCGCGCCCGTTCCAGTCGCACTTGCCGTATTGGCGGTCGCGCGTGGTACCGGCCACATCGCTGACGATGGCCTGACGCGACTTGGTAAGGCGGTTGAAAAGCGTAGACTTGCCCACGTTGGGACGGCCTACTATCGCTACTAAATTTGCCATAAACTTACGGTTTTTGTGAAGAGTGAGGAACGAAGAGTGAAGAATCAGATACCGTAATCTTCCATTCATCCGCAAATCACATAACCTTCACTTAATTATTAAACATCAAGAGCAAACGGATTTTTCACTCTTCACTTTTAACTTTTCACTTAGATTCATTCCGGGTTGTACCCGAAGTTGTCAAGCTCGCGCTTGGAGCTGCGCCAGTCCTTGTCAACCTTGACGAACGTTTCAAGATATATCGGCTTGCCGAAAAAGCGCTCGAGAGCCTTGCGCGCCTCGGTGTTCATCTTCTTGAGAGCCACGCCTTGATGGCCGATGATGATGCCTTTCTGAGAGTCGCGCTCTACGTAGATTACCGCGTTGATGTGTATGTGGCGCTCGTCTTCCTTAAACGACTGCACGCTTACCTCTACAGAATAAGGTATTTCCTTATCGTAATACAGGAGGATTTTCTCCCTGATTATCTCGCTTACGAAAAAGCGGGCGGGCTTGTCGGTCAGCTGGTCCTTGTCGAAATAAGGCGGAGAATCGGGCAACAGCTCCTTGATACGCTTCAGGAGAATGTCCGTGCCGAACTTGTTTTTGGCCGAAATGGGCAATATCTCGGCATCGGGCAGCAGCGAGTGCCACCGCTCCACTAAGTCACCGAGGGTCTTCTGGTCGCTCTCGTCAATCTTGTTGATGAGCAACAGCACCGGGATGGTCATCTTTCTCACCTTCTCCAAGAAGTCCATGTTCTTCTCGGGGTTCTCAACCACGTCGGTAACATAGAGAAGCACGTCGGCATCCCTCAACGCCGACTCCGAGAAAGCAAGCATCGACTCCTGCAGCTTATAGTTCGGCTTGAGCACGCCGGGCGTGTCAGAGAACACTATCTGCATGTCGTCGGTATTGACAATGCCCATAATCCTGTGGCGCGTGGTCTGCGCCTTGAACGTGGCAATGCTTATGCGCTCGCCCACCAGCTGGTTCATCAGCGTCGACTTGCCCACGTTCGGGTTGCCCACAATATTCACAAATCCTGCCTTGTGCATCTGTATAGTCTTGTTTTTGTCCTGCGGCCGGCTTTCGCGGCCGCTCAGATTGTAATCAAGTTTGCAAATATACTGATTTTTTTCGGTACCACAAGCGTTTGACAACCGTGCGGAACCGAAAAGCCGACAAAAAGATGTTAAAATGTAAAAGACGGTCTTTTGCCTTCCAAAAGGCCGCAAATCGCAACGCAAAAGGCCACCTTTTACAAGCTAAAAG
>ERZ780212.1673-NODE-1673-length-16372-cov-3.094809_pt1 | contig 16372 bp, 10 predicted proteins | sample MGYA00511364_ERZ780212 | MGnify/ENA primary metagenome ERZ780212 (study PRJEB29588, sample SAMEA2147991) | human gut metagenome | biome: human gut; feature: human-associated habitat; material: faeces | place: Denmark | collected 2008/2010 ...
GGTCGGAAAACGAAAGTAGGAAGAAAACTGCTTCGTTTTCCTCCTACTCGATTGTCTTTTTTATACCTAGGGGTTAACAGAGTTAACAGTTAACAGCTGTTTTTTCGATACTCCCCCTCGCGCGTACCTTATTATAATATTATATATATACTTATTTTTATATGTGTGTGGGGGGAACCATGCATTTTTGGGGTGTTAACTGTTAACCTGTTAACCCCTCGCTCTTTTTTCCCCCGTCTCTGTGCTTTGCGGGGCGCAAGTCATAGAGTTGCAGGGGAAGAAGCTATGAGTTAGGATTCTTAACACATTTCAGCATCATAAAAGCCTCATGAAAAGCTACGTAAAAACCTCATGACAGTCCTCATTTAAGCCTCTGCCCCGGCATCATTTATGCCACTGCCCCGTCATCATTTAAGCCTCTTCTCAGTCTTCATTTAAGCCTGAAAAATGCAGAAAAGGCTCTTATTTTGCAACTGGGAATACGTAATATTCTCTGTCTACATCGTAATCCAGAACCCACTGGTCAATCATCACATTATCGTCTAAAGCCTTGATGGTTACGTTGTGACTGCCGCCAGGCAGCGTAACGTAGAAACTCTTCAGCGTTTGTCCGCGCCACAGGTCAAACTTCCAGTCCTTTGAGTTGTAAACCTCCTTCAACTGGCAGATTACCGGTTCGCCACGGTCTATGCTCACACTCACCCTCATGTTCTTTACAGCGTTTAGGAAGCAAGGAATAACGGCGATGGTGAAACGCGCATCACCGCTCTTGTCGCAGTAGAAATCATAGCTCAGACTGGCTCCCTTCGGCAATTTCACAGCCTTGCCGCTGTGACCTAACAGCGGACGGACGGTAATCTTCTCGGCTCCTTTTACGGCAGCCTGGGCAAGCGGCGATTCTGTAGCCTTGCTCCATTCGTAGGCATTCTTGGCAATGATGTCGCCGGTAACTACAGAGAGCGGCTTGAGATCGTTGCTGCGGTCGAAGGCATCAGCTTTCAGCCGCTTGATGTCGGCAGCAGGCAGTGTGCCTGGAATCTGCGGAGCCTGCATCTCTGTACCGTTGGTAAGGATGAAATTCTTCCATTTGCCGTTTCTGATGCGACTGTAGTAGGCATTGAGCTGCTTCAGTTTGTTGTAAGCATCGATGCTCACAGCCGCTGCAGCCTTCGCCTCATCGTCTTTATTAAACAGTCCCGGACGGGCGATGTGTCTTGCTTCCTGTGCCTCCAGCTCCTTTTCAGCTACGAAGGCAGCCAGGAATATCGGATATTTCACTACCTCGAAGAAACCGTCTTTCTGGTTCTGAGGCAGCATGCGTTCGATGGATTCAGTCTTCGCCTTCAGCAGGTCGTAGCGGTAGAGGAAACGCTCCAGTTCGTTGCCGAATTCGCCTGAATGAAACTCAGTATCGCCGTAAGGCATCGCCATATAAGCGGAATGGCGGATGCTTGTAAGGCGGTAATATTCTTCCATCAGAGGCATGATTTTCTTGCCCGTAATGGCGCCAAAGAATGCGTTGAGAGTGTTCTGGATATACGTCTTGCAACCTGCTTTCAGGGCGTTTCTATTCCACGCCAGGTTCATCATCATGGCTAGCTGGAAGGTTGACAGCTTCGGATTGGTAATGTTGGCTATCCAGGCACAGTCTTCGTCGTTGTGAGCGGCAGAGCGGTGCGATTTGCCGTGCTGGGCATTCTTGCTCTCCAGATAATCCTTGCTGTTGAGCATTTCGAGCAGCAGGCCCGGCGAGAGATTGCTCATCTCCATCTGTGCATCCGAGCATACCAGCTTCACATTCTCGATGGTTTTGCGGTGTTTCTTCTTGTGCTTCTTGCCCACGAACTCCGTCACCTTGTAGTTTTCCGCCACGCAGATATCGAAACTGTCTACCACAGCCTTGTTGTAAGCAGCCTCGTGCCTGCCGTCTACCTGCCACAGCGTATTGGCTCTCAGGCGCAGCATCAATCGGGCGATGCGGCTGTAGTTCTGCGGTTTCATCCACTGGCTGTTGTTCAGGGCAAGTCCTCTGAATTCTATTCTCGGAACCTCTATCCACTGCTGGTCTACGGGGGTATAGAGGCTCTTGCGCTGTGCAGGCTGCAGGTCGTTCCATGCCGCCAGAGGCGAAACGCCAGCCAGCTCAGAGAGTTTCATGATGGCGTAAGCCGTTCCACGGGCGTTGCTTCCGATAACGATGAGTTTCCCTTTCCTCGTACCGATGTAGAAAGCATCCTTTGCGGTGATAATAAGATGCAGCGGCGCACCGAGTTTTTCTACTGCCGAAAACTCCTTGTTGGTGAGCTGGTCGAGCTGGTAAATCTGTATCGGAGCACCTGATTTTTCTTTCGCATCGAATCCGGTTACGGCTTTCATATCGCCCGCAAACTCCTTGAGGGCAATTTTTACTACCGGCGAAATGATAGAGTTGGTGGTATAAGATACTCTTCCGTAGCCGTCGGTCCAGTAAACGTTGGGTGCTGCGGTCTGAGTTTCCGTCTTCTTCACTTTGGTTTCGGTCAGCGCGTTGGCATTCAGGCTAGAGAAGCAGGCCAGAGCCAAGGCAACGCCTAATATAATCTTTTTATATTTCATTTTTCTTACGTTTTTGTCTGTTCGGTTGTAGATTCGCTTTTGCTGAAACTACACATTTCTGCATTTTGCAAAGATACATAAAAGTGTTTAATATCTGAAATTATTTAGTTTTTATTTGCTTATTACATTATTTATTGTTACTTTTGCACCAAATAAATAAAAAGAAATGATGACATTATATCCAAAATTGATTGAAGAGGCGCTTGCTACGGTGATTTATCCAGGCACCAAGAAGAACCTCATAGAGAGCGAGATGCTGGCAGATACGCCTAGCATCAATGGTATGAAGGTGAAGGTGGTTCTTCTCTTTCCTCGTAATACGGATCCTTTCCTCAAGAGTACGGTGAAGGCGGCCGAGGCTGCCATCCATTATCATATTTCGAAAGATGTAGAGGTGGAAATCGTTACTGAGTTCAAGTCGGCTCCTCGTCCTGAGGTGGGCAAGATGCTGCCACAGGTGAAGAACGTCATTGCTGTAAGCTCTGGTAAGGGTGGAGTAGGCAAGAGCACCGTTTCTGCCAATCTCGCTATCGCCCTGGCTAAGTTGGGCTACAAGGTGGGTTTGCTCGATACGGATATCTTCGGTCCTTCCATGCCTAAGATGTTCGGTGTGGAGGAGGAGCGTCCTTATTCTGTTCACAAGGACGGCAGAGACCTCATCGAACCTGTCGAGAAATATGGCGTGAAGCTCCTGAGTATCGGTTTCTTCGTAAGTCCTACTACTGCTACTCTGTGGCGCGGTGGAATGGCTTGTTCTGCCCTGAAGCAGCTGATTGCTGATGCTGACTGGGGTGAGTTGGATTACTTTATCCTCGATACGCCTCCTGGCACAAGCGATATTCATCTTACGCTGCTCCAGACGCTTTCCATTACGGGTGCAGTTATCGTAAGTACGCCTCAGCAGGTGGCGCTTGCCGATGCGAGAAAGGGTATTGACATGTATCAGAATGATAAGGTGAATGTGCCTATCCTCGGACTAATCGAGAACATGGCTTACTTTACGCCTGCCGAGCTGCCTGAGAACAAGTATTATATCTTTGGTAAGGAGGGTTGCAAGAACCTCGCCAAGGAAATGAATGTGCCTCTGCTCGCCCAGATTCCTATCGTTCAGAGCATCTGCGAGGGTGGTGATGATGGTGCGCCTGCTGCTACCAAGGTTGATTCCATTACCGGTCAGGCATTCCTCAGCCTTGCCCAAAGCGTAGTAACGGTGGTGAACCGCAGAAATGCCGAGAAGGCTCCAACCAAGATTGTTAGTACACACAAGTAGTAAATATCCTATTTGATAAGGGTATAAAATAAAAAGCTAGGATTGCCCTCAAGCAGTCCTAGCTTTTTTTTATCAGAGGAGTTAACAGGTTAACAGTTAACAGCCCATTTTTTATAGTTTATAGTTGAAAGTTTATAATTTATAAGCTTAGCCGTTAGCAAGATTGCTATAAACTTTTAACTCTAAACTCTTAACTATCAACTATTTCTTCCGCCTCATCCTCTTCTTCTGCTACTTCGGCAGTAAGGTTTACCTTGAGTCTTGCTGATCTCAGTTGCTGCCTGAAAACCAGGCAGGTAGCGAGAAAATAGACACCGGTCTGAATCCAGAGTGCTCTGAATTCCGGCAGAATATCTGAAAGCGAAGCACCCATACTGCTGATTCTGAGGAACCCACGGATGCCGAAAGTGGATGGGAAAACCCACGAAAATCCTTGCCAAAAGCCTGGAATATTGCTCAATGGCCATGAAACTCCCGTCATAAAAAGCAACGGAACGGAGGTAAATACCACCAGAAGCATCACATTTTCACGATATCTTACCAGACACGACAGCATCAGACCGAAGAAAACGCACGAAAGAATGTAAGGAAGGAGGAAACCGAGAATGGTGGTCCACGTTACCATACTTACAAAACTGAACAGCTTGGGAACTACCAGCGTAAGATACATTCCCATCACGGCATAAATCATGAAATAAACCAATGCCTTGCCGAAAACAATGCGGAAAATACCGCCATAATGCTCGCTTACCGGTATGAGTTCGCGGCTTCTGTTGAGTTCTCTTGATGTTCCCGCTGCCATTCCTATGCCCAGCAGCATCGTCTGCTGCAGGATAAGAACCAGCACAGCCGGCAGAATGGCATTTCCGTAACCTCCTGTCGTGTTGAATATCGGAACCTCATCAAAGGCGAGCGGCTCGGTGGTAATCTCATCGTCTCTATCCGTAAATCCTCCAGCCTGTGTTATCTGGATGCCCGAGTTAATGTGGCTGGCTACGGCCTGCGAGGTCTGATAAATCGCTTTATAGGTCAGCATCAGACTCATATCGCAGTAAACTCCCACATGCGCCTGTTCGCCCCGGTTCAGCTTCGTATCGAAGTCGGCAGGGAAGTAAAGGATTCCATGAACTGCCTGCCTGCGCACCAGTTCCTTCGCCTCGTCCAGACTGTTGCAGTAATAGGTAGCCTTGGCGTCTGGTGAAGCATCATAATCGCGGATAAACTCGCGAGAACTGTGACTGTGGCTCAGGTCCACAATCGCCGTATCCACTTCTCTCACCACCTCGTTGTTGTAAATCCAAGAGTAGAGCAGCGGATAACCCAGCGGCACCAGAATGCAGAAAATGAGCACACCCTCATCGCGGAAAACATTACGCATTTCCGTCTTCCAGATATAGCACATGTCCCAGATGCCATTGATAATCTTATATAATAAATTACTTTTCTTCATTACGGTAAGTATTTATATACCAGCATTGCCTTCTTGATGTTCCAGACAGTGAGCATCGGCAGGGCGCAGAACAGCACCATTGCGCCCCAGTGGAGCACAGCATCGCCCATAGGGAAACCATTGAAGATGTTCATCTGGTAAATCATGTAATAGTGGCGCATCGGGAAAAGCTGGCCGATAGCCTGGATCGGTGAATCCATCGAGAAGAGCGGATAGGTGGCTCCGCAGATGGAGAAACTCATCACGCCCCACAACGAACAGATACTCATCGACATGCGCAATGAAGGCATCAGTCCGAAGGCAAAGATGCCGAAACACTGGCAGGAGAGTACGCTCAGAACGCCTAACAGGATGATAGGCAGCGCACCGCCCGGATGTGGAAACTGTAATACATAATAGATGTAGAATTCGAACAGCAGAAAGATACTCAGGAAGATGAGTGTCTGTGGCAGCATCTTACCCGCAATGGCGAGATAAGGATTGTTGCCTGCCATCCGCATCCAGTCTCTTGCCCGGTTGAACTTCAGTTCCGTACCTATAGAATAAGGTGTAATCAGGAAGATGAACAGCATGATGAGTCCCGGCACCATTACGCTCGAAAGATAATAGTTGTAGTTGGCGTATGGGTTACCTATCATGTGCAGATCTACGGCGATAGGCTGCAGGAAGGTCATGATTTCATCGTTCGTCTTTCCCAGCGCCGAAAGTTTCGCCATTCCTGCCGCCGCACCTCCCAGGGTAGAGATGGTTTTCAGATCGCGGAAGAGCAGGGAGCCGGCTGCCAGCGATACGCTGCTGTAATAGAATGAAATCTTAGGCTGCTTCTGGGCCATCAGGCCTGCCTCCGTTCCGTTAGGAATCAGCAGAAAAGCGTAGATTTCGTTCTTCTGGATAGCATGTCTTGCCTCTGCCATGTTCTCGTAATGAGCCACTATCTTGGTGGTCTGGAAGGCATCGAGCTTATGCACTAGCTGGCGCGATGTGGCGGAGTTGTCCTGATCTACTATGCCCACAGGCATGTCGGTAGGCACTCCTCCCTTCATCAGCGTGGTGAAGAAAATCACCACCACGATGGGGAAGATGACCATGCAGAAGAGATAAATGGGATTCTTCCACATGATGCCGCATTCTCTGAGGGCTATATGATATAATTTCTTAAACATAGATGTTATTTAATGATGAGTGACATTCCCGGGCGCAATCCCTCCAGCTTGGTGACAGGACGGGCCTTCACCTCGAATGTCTTGCGGTCGTAGTCACCATTATCCTTGGTTGCCTTCCAGGTAGCGTAAGAGCCCTGGTCTTTCAGGTAGTAAACCTTCATCTTGATGTCCTTGTTGAAGGCAGGAACGTATGCGGTGAACTCATCGCCCTTGTTCAGACCCTTGAGATGGTCTTCGCGAACATTGAAGGTTCCCCACATATCGCTCATGATAGAGATGCTCATGATAGGAGAGCCGAGGCCTACCAGCTCGCCTACCTTAGGATAGACATTGCTAACCTCGCCCTCGCACTGGGCAATCTGAACGGTCTCTTTCAGAAGATTCTTCACTACATCCACAGCGCTCTTCGAAGCCTGGGTGTTGTTGGCAGCCATGCGCTTCTCCTGTTCGCGGGCGCCATTCTTCGCCATATCGTACTGACTTCTGGCAGCAGCCACCTGAGCCTCTGTAGCCTTGTAGGCTGCGTAAGCCTCATCGCGTTTCTGACCGCTGATTACACCCTCGTTGAAGAGGTTCTGCATGCGGTCGTAGGTCTTCTTGGCTATGGTTGCGGCAGCTTCAGCCTGCTGGACCAACTGGTAAGCGCCCTGAATCTGCTCCTTGCGTGCACCTGCATCCGTCAGGTCCTTCATCGCCTCGGCTGCAGCGTTGGTAGCCTGGAGCATCTGTTCCTGCGATTTCATTTCCGGCACTTCGAGGATGGCGAGCGTATCGCCCACATGAACGTAATCGCCTTCCTGAACGCGGAGTTCTACCACGCGTCCTGGCAGTTTGCAGGATACTCTGTATTCTGATACTTCTACCTCGCCCTGAATGGTGTCATCCTTCTGTTCCAAAGTGAAGAAACCGATGACGCCTACGAGAATGACTACTGCTGTAAAACCGATTACAGCGAGCAATATGTTGTTATGCTGTGATTTCTTAGACATTTGCTTAATCTGAATTTAAATTTGTTATTATTATTACTGCAGGATACCGAGCGCCTTGTTCAGCCCAACCTGAGTCAGCTTCACGTCGATTTCTGCATCAATCTTCTGGCTCTGTGCTTTCTGCCAGGCAGTCTGTGCAGCCATCACGTCGGTAACCTCCATCACGCCTTCCTTGAAACCGAGGTTGGCGCATCTCAGGTTCTCATCTGCACTGGCGATGTTCTTCATTGCCATGTTGAGCTTCTTCTGGGCTTCCTTTACCTTAAACTGGCTTTGGGTAATCTGCAGATGAATCTTCTCTCTCGTATCATCCAGGTTCATCTGGGCGATATTGCTGGCAGCCTTGGCGGCTCTCACCTTGTAGGCGCCGTCGAACCAGTTCCATACCGGAACATGAACCATCACTCCTACGTTCCAGACTCCGGTAAACTTCTTCTGGAAACCATTGAATACGTTCGGGTTCGAAATCATGTAGCCGCCTGTCAGCATGACGTGAGGCAGATTGATGGCGCGAACCATATTGGTAGCTTCTTTAGAGATGTCGAGCGCATTCTGTAGCATGCGGAGTTCCGGACGGGTGTTCAGCGCCGAATCCTGTGCTGCCACTTTCTGCTGTTCGGTGTCAACAGGAGTTCCTGATAAAGCCAGGGTTTCCTTATCTTCATCAGCAAGTGTGATTTCCTGGTTCATCGGAATGCCGCAGAGCTGGCAGAGCAGCATCTTCGACAGGGCGAGTCCGTCTTCTGCCTGGGTAATCTGCATCTCAGCCTCGTTCACTTTCACGTCTACCTTCAGTCCGTCTGCCTTGGTGGCTACTCCCTGCTGAATCATCTTATGAACATCCTCGTTCAGTTTCTTTACGAGGTCGCGGTAACTGATGGCGAGTTTCTGCTTCTGCTTCAGCGAAACGGCGAGCCAGTAAGCCTGGTCTATGCTGTAGAGCGTGCTCTGGGTCTGCTGGTCGAGATCATTCTCGGCAATCTGCTCTCCGATGTCTGCAATCTTGTTGGCTGCAATGATGGCTCCACCCATATAGATAGGTTGGCGAACCATCACGCTTCCTGCCCAGATATTGTGGGTGTCGGTGCGGAAAGCATCTACCACTTTCTCTCCCAGCGCATTGCCTTGCTGCTGCAGGGGTCCCAGTCTCTCATTCATCAGTCCGCCTATCTGCTGCGCTATCTCCGGGGTAATCATTCCCTGACTTACAAGTTGGCTCAACAGATTGCTGGCTCCTCCCGATATGCCTCCGGTAACGGTAGAGCCGATATTGCTGAATGTTGATTTCTGACCGTCGTTCAGCAGCGAAATCTCCCTGCTGAACCATTCGTAACCGCCTAAAGCATCTACTTTAGGAAGATATTTGGTACGTGCCGATTTCTTCATGTTGTACGCCACGTCTTTCTTGAGCTTCGAGGCATTGAGCTGCTTATTGTTGCGCAGCGCCATGGCACGGCAACTGTCAAGGCTCAGCGTTTGTGCCTGAGCCCCGGCAGGAATCAATGCTCCCATCAGCATGATAAGAGTTATATATTTTTTCATCCTTTGTTTATAATATTATATAATATTAGATGCAAAATTATGGAATTATTCTTAAATGACAAAGAAATTTTGTTTATCAAATCTTTAAGAATCAAAAAATATATTGCATTGTGGAAAAATAGAACATACCTTCTGGTTTTCCGTAATCCCTTAATCGTCTGTTTCTTAGAAATTCACCCGTTCTGTCTCGCCCCAGGTAGGATCTACGGTAATGCCTATTCCACCACCCGTACTGTCGTCTCCGCCACCGAATCCGTCAGCAATGGAAATCTCGGTATAGGCTGTATGGTTCTGATGGATTTTCAAATCGGCTTTTTCAAAACTCTTTACCACCTTTGCATCGGCATCCAGAAAGCTGATACTCATCTTGATGTTCTTCTCTTCTTCATGGGGGAAGGTGTAGACGGTAAAGTCTCTGCCGCCATCTTCCATACTGAAATTCTCGGTCTGACGGCTGTTCACGCAGCCGAATCCGGTGGTTGCATCCAGGGTGCTGCTGCCGCCGGTATAATAGAACTTGATGCTCCTGATTTCTTCGGGAATGGTTTCGTCGGTAATATGTAACTTGAAGGCACCAACCGCTCGCCTCAGGTTGATGTCTGTGGTGGCGCCCTCTTCGTTTACGCTCAACCTGCCGTAATAATAAAAGGTGTCGGTAAGTTTGTTGCTTGTAAACTTCACCTTCTCGGGTGCGCTGATAGAGCAGTTTCCCTTTCCGTTATGGGCAATCACCACCAGTCGGTATTCTCCTTCGTCCAGACTCACATGGGCTGTTCCGAAGCCATTGTCTGTTGAAAGCTGGTTCACCGTCTCCAGTTTCTCCTCTCCGTCAAAGATGGCAAGTGTCAGTCTGGAGCACACATCGCTCAGCGCCATCTGCTTGTCGGCAGCTTTGGTTGTCAGCAGACTTGTGCCTTCTATTTTCTGCACATGGATAGTTACATTGGCGTTTGCCTCACGTGATTTTCCGGTTGTTTCGTCAATCGAAAACTTCTCGCATGAAGTAAGCGTCGCTACGAGCATCAGCAACAGGGATGCCAGTAACCGATAGGTCTTCTTACTCATAACCGTTCTTATTTACTAGTTGCTCTATGCGTTATCTCGGAGTTTCCTCGGGCATAAAGATGTGGCAAATATACGTTTTTTCTCTTTTCGATGCAAGTAAAATCTAATAAATCTTTATATTTTTTGTCATTTTTCTGTTTTTTCGTATTTTTGCATCGGTTTTTCTGTACTTACAGAGCCGATTTTGCATTATATATATAATTAAGGTATAGAAGATATTGGTATGGATAAGAAGATAAAAGCATTGTTTTTTGATATTGACGGCACCCTGGTGAGTTTCAAGACCCACAAGATTCCGCAGAGCACGGTAGATGCCTTGGAGCAGGCTAAGAAAAATGGGGTAGAGGTGTATATTTCTACCGGTCGTCCGCAACTCATCATCAACAATCTCGGTCAGATAGAACATCTCATCGACGGTTACATCACCACCAATGGAGCCTGCTGTTTTGTAGGCGATAAGGTGGTGAGCCAGCATGCCATCCTTCCTGAAGATGTAAAGAAGATTATCGAGGCAGCCGACCGTGATGATTATCCGGCAATTGTCGTAGGAGAGCATCATCTTGCTATCCATCATTATACTGACGAGGTTTATGAAATCTTTGCCAAGGGATTGGGGGTGGATTGCGAAATCTTCCTGACCGATGTGAATGAACTGGGAGATGAGCAGGTTCTGCAGGTTACTCCTTTCTGTTCGGTAGAGCAGGAGACGCTCCTGATGCCTACGCTCCGCAACTGCACATCGGGCAGATGGCATCCTGCCTTTACGGATATTACGGCAGCCGATGCTGATAAGGGCAAGGGCTTGCATGCAATGGCTGATTATCTGGGTTTGAACATAGAAGAAACCATGGCTTTCGGCGATGGCGGCAATGATATTTCCATCGTCCGGGAGGCAGGCACCGGTGTTGCGATGGGCAATGCGGGAGATAATCTCAAGCAGGTAGCCGATTTCATTACGACTCATGTGGATGAAGATGGTGTTAAGAATGCGCTCCTCCATTTTGGCGTGATTTAAATTCCCGGCGTTATTGACTTTTTTTTTCATAACACCCTATATATAATAAGGTGTAATCTTGACGAAGCCTTTTTGATAGGCGAGTTTCATTTTTATAAAATAATAAAGGCAAACATGTTATTTATTGTGATAAATGGCGTGTTTGCCTTTCTGTTTTTAAAACTTCTCTTTTATGCCTAGTTTCTTCTCGTTATTTACTTTTTGTGGGGATAAACATCAAAAGCGCTTACGAAAAGTAATAAAATATACGAAAAATATACATAAAGTACCATAAAGTTGGTATTTTATATCAAATTGTTTACTAAAAATTTGTTTAATTTACAAAAAGTATGTATCTTTGCACCCGATATTTGTAAGTTGTTTAATTTTTAAGAGAGAGAATTATGGTAAAAAGATTGACCATGCTCATGGGAGGGCTTATTCTTTCAACAGGAATAGCCCTCGCTCAAACTACTGTTACAGGTAAGGTTGTTTCTTAGGAAGACGGTGAACCGGTTATTGGCGCATCTATCAAGATTGAAGGTACCAAGACGGGTACTGTAACAGATGTTGATGGAAACTTTTCTTTGGTAGCTCCTAGTGGAAATGCCAAGTTGGTAATCTCTTATTTGGGAATGAAATCTCAAAAGGTGGTTGCTAAATCAAAAATGAAAATTGTGTTGGAAGGCGAGGACAATACATTGAATGATGTGGTTGTCACAGCCTTGGGTGTTTCTCGCCAAAAGAAGGCTTTGGGTTATGCTGTAACCGAGCTGAAAGGCGATGAGATGCTGAAATCACGTGGTGGACTCAGCAACCCTGTCAATGCTCTGCAGGGTAAGGTTGCGGGTTTGACCATCTCTTCTAGTGCCGGTAGCATGGGCGGATCTTCTAAGGTCTTGCTTCGTGGTGCTAACTCGCTTTCTGGCAGCAACCAGCCGCTGTTCGTTGTTGACGGTGTGCCTATCGAGGGTGGCGACAATAACTCTACCGAGACTCAGCGTGGTGGTGGTTACGATTACGGTAACTTGATTCAGGATATCAACCCTGATGATGTAGAGAACATCAGCGTGTTGAAGGGTGCTTCTGCTACTGCTCTTTATGGTAGCCGTGCCTCTAATGGTGTTATCATGATTACTACCAAGCGTGCCAAGAAGGCTGCAGGACTCGGGGTGGAGTTCAGCTCTTCTGTTGGCTTTGAAACTGTAACCAAACTGCCTAAGCTTCAGAGTCAGTATGGTGGCGGTTATGGTTATGCTGGCGATTATGCTTATGGCACCGATGGTGATGATATGGGTACTGCCACTATCAATGGCAAGGAATATCTGATTCCAGACTATGGTATGGATGAAAGCTGGGGTCCTAAATTGGATGGCCGCCAGGTGCTTTCATGGTACGACTTTCTTACATGGAAGAATAACGGTTCTGTAGGCGATCCTACTACATCTGCCTGGAGCCCTGCTTCTTCAGATTATCGCGACTTCTTCAAAACTGGTGTTTCTTACACCAATAATATCGCTGTGTCTCAGTCTTATGACAACAGTTCGTTCCGTATTTCCTATACCAATACTTCTTTGACAGGTTATCTGCCAAACAGCAGCCAGTATAAGAATGCCTTGAATGTTACGGGCAATATCATGTCGCCAGACAAGAAGTTGAATGTGTTCACCAGTGTCAACTACTTCAACAACTGTACCAAGGGTCGTCAGGATACTGGTTATGGTGACAACAACATCATGGTGAAGTTCACGCAGTGGGGACAGCGCCAGTTGAACATGAACGAATTGGAGTCTCTCTATAAGAACCCTGATGGAAGCCAGGCTTCATGGAACATTGGTGGTATTGATGATACTGCTATCCAGTTCCACAATAACCCATACTGGAGCCGCTACATGAACTACGAGAATGATAGCCGTAACCGTGTATATGGTAATGTGGGCTTCAGCTATCAGATTATCCCACAGCTCAAGTTCCAGTATAAGGCAAACCTTGATTTCTGGGTTGACAAGCAGTATGAGCGCAATGCCGTTTACTCTCAGGAATTGTCTAAGTATAAGGAAATCTCCCGTCAGCAGTATGAGTTGAACCATGAGTTCTTGCTGATGTATAACCAGGCATTCGGCGATTACAGCATCAGCGCCAATGTGGGTGCCAACATCATGCGTAATCACTATGAGTATGTGTATGGTGAGACACAGGGTGGTTTGGCTATTCCTGAATACTATAACCTGGCTAACTCCTTGCAGGCAGCCAAGGCTTATAACTATAAGCGAGTAAAGGGAATTAACTCTCTGTTTGGTGATATTACTTTGGGTTGGAAGAACATGCTCTACTTGGAGGCTACTCTTCGTGGTGATAAATCTTCTTCTCTTCCATCAAGCAACAATACATATGTCTATCCATCTGTCACCGGTAGCTGGTTGTTCTCGGAACTCCTGAAGAACAAGGCTCCTTGGCTGACATATGGTAAGGTACGTCTCGGTTTTGCAAAGGTAGGTAACGATACCGATCCATATCAGGTGCTGAGTACTTATACCCAATATACCAACATCGATTCCTCTACTCCAGGTTATCGCTTGCCAAATACATTGAACAATGCCGATTTGAAGCCTGAGTCAACCACATCTTACGAGTTGGGTCTCGAGATGGCTTTCTTCGACAACCGTCTGGGATTCGATGTAACTTACTATCAGACAAATACCAAGGATGAGATTCTTCCTTTGTCAGTATCTGGTACCACCGGTTACATCTACAAGATGATCAATTTTGGTGAAATCGAGAACAAGGGTATTGAGGTTGCCGTTCACGCAACTCCTGTCAAGACCCGGGATTTCGAGTGGAATACATCGTTCACCATCGCATCTAACAAAAATAAGGTAAAGAGCCTTGCTGATGGTGTGGATTATTATAAGATTGCTTCTGCTCCATTCATGGCTGAGGTAGGTGCCAAGGTAGGTGAGGAATATGGTATCATCATGGGTACCAATTTCGTGTACGATGAAAATGGCAACAAATGCGTAAATCCAGAGACTGGTCTCTATATGGCTACTGATGGTAACGAAGTGATTGGTCATATCTATCCAGATTTCACGGGTGGTTGGGTCAACTCATTCCGCTATAAGGGCTTCGATGCCAGCATCCAGTTCGACTTCTCCAAGGGTGGTCAGTTCTTCTCTACCACAACTCTTTGGGGTAACTACTGTGGTATGATGGAGGAGACTGCAGCCAATGGCGTTCGTGAGAATGGTATCATCTCAGAAGGTGTGGTTTATGGTACAAATGAACCTAACACCATGAGGGTAAGTGCTCGTGATTACTACGAGAACTATTATAATGGTCCTGCAGCTCAGAGTGTATTGAAGAGCGATTATATCAAACTTCGTGAAATCAATGTAGGCTATACCTTCAAGTTGAACCCTTCTTGGTTTGTCAAGTCATTGCGTCTTTCTGCATACGGTCGTAATCTCGGCGTATGGGGACCAGACTGTAAGCACTTCGATCCTGAAATGATTGTCACCAGTTCTGGTAACGTTCAGGGTATTGAGGGCGGTGCCACTCCAATGGTTGCCAACTATGGCTTTGGTGTGAGTTTGAAGTTCTAATTTTTTAAGATGGAAAAAGTTATGAAGAAGATTTTAAAATATATATTGATAGGAGCGGCTTGTTTACCTATGGCATCTTGTGATGATCTGGATTCTCTCAACGAGAATCCAAACGCTCCGGGCAATGTTCCTTCTAACATGCTGATGGAAGGTGCAGAGAAGTGGACCATGGACAATATCTACGACAACTGGTTCAGCGGTCGCCAGTGTCTAGCTTACTCTCAGCAGTGGACCCAGCGCAACTATACAGAGGAGGACCGTTATCAGATTCGTGAGTCTGTAAACAACAACTATTTCAACTACCTCTATATGGGATTGGCTAATTTTGATAAGGTTATCAAGATGAATACCGATGAGGCTACCAAGAATGCTGCTTCAGTTTACGGTGCCAACTGCAACCAGATTGCTGCTGCTAAGATCATGAAGGTGTGGTTGATGGATGTCATCACTGATACATGGGGTAATGTTCCTTACTCAGACATCGCACAGCTGGAAGATAAGGGTGTTCTCTATTGCAAGTATGATGACCAGAAGGATATCTATGCTAGTATGATTTCTGAGTTGGATGAGGCTGTAGGTATGATTGATGAGAATCGGAGTGCCTTCACTTCAGGTGATGTTATCTTCGGTGGTGATGCTTCTAAGTGGAAGAAGTTTGGTAACTCTTTGAAGTGCCGCCTGGCTATCCACATGTCTAAGGTAGATTCCAACTGGAAGAGGTATATCGCTGAGGCAGTAGCCAGTGGTGTGATGGAGAGCAATGATGATGCGGCTAAGTTTACTTACGCCTCTTCAGGCTCTGACTATTGTAAGTTCTATGAGGGCTGCTATATTGATGGCCGTAACGACTTCACCATCACCAATGTGCTTACCAAGCTGATGTTGGGTAAGAAAGATGATTTGAATGGCAAGAGCCATCCATGGGAGGGTACTGTTGATCCACGTATCTCTATCTATACCAACAAGAATCCTCAGGGCACATACGATGGTATTCCATACGCTTGTCCTACAGGTACTCAGGATAAGTTCCGTGCTACATCTCCTAACTGGTCTACTGGTCAGCCTTTAGTCTTGACCAAGACTTACGCTGTGCCATTGATGACTTATGCTGAGTTGAAGTTCATCCTATGCGAGTACAATGGCTATGACGCTGAGGATTACAAGGAAGGTGTGAAGGCATCTATTGAATATTGGTATGATTTGGCCGGTCAGTCTATTTCTGATGCTGATGTGAATGCTTATGTTGATGCGGTATCTACAAACGTAGATGCTGAAACATGTGCTATCCAGAAGTACATCGACCTCTTTACTAATGGTACTGAGGCTTGGACAGAAGTTCGTCGTACGGGGTATCCAAACCAGTTGCTTCGTCCAGGTGAAATCACAGCCGTTTACAATGGCAATAATGTGAAGTTTGAACCATTGAGCGAAGTGAAAGGCATGATTATTTCCCGTGTGAAATATCCTACCAATGAGAGTACATTGAATGGTGCCAACTGGAATGAAGCTGTGAAGAAGTTGACCGACGGAACAAACAACTATTATAGTAAAATGTTCTGGGATGTACGAACTTCAGCCTACGATCATCCTGCCAATAAGTAAGGAATATTAGGTAAAATGATAATAAAGATATAAGGCAAAGTGATTTGCCTCGTTGTTGACCACGTCAACACTTATATCTCTCTCGTCTTGGGGACTGGCG
>ERZ780212.1682-NODE-1682-length-16321-cov-28.507869_pt1 | contig 16321 bp, 20 predicted proteins | sample MGYA00511364_ERZ780212 | MGnify/ENA primary metagenome ERZ780212 (study PRJEB29588, sample SAMEA2147991) | human gut metagenome | biome: human gut; feature: human-associated habitat; material: faeces | place: Denmark | collected 2008/2010 ...
GTATGAAAATCAACTGGAAGCAAGTACTGCTCTATGTAGTGAAGTTCGTCGAACTGCTGATCACCGGCGCCGCAGGAGGGGCCTTGGGAAGCAACCTATGAGGACTGTCACGCTGATCATCGTGCACTGCTCCGCCAACAGGGCGGGCAGTGCCCTGCGCCTGGCCGACATCGACCGCTATCACCGCTCACTGGGGTGGAAGGGCTGCGGATACCACTATGTGGTCGCGACCGACGGCACCGTGGAGGCGGGACGCAAGGAAGCGGAAACGGGGGCGCACTGCAGGAACCACAACCGGCACTCCATCGGGGTGTGCTACATCGGAGGACTGTCGGAGGAGGGAAAGCCGGAGGACACACGGACGGACGCACAGCGCACGGCCCTGCGGGGCCTGCTGGAGACGCTCCACCGGAGATACCCACACGCCCTGATCGTCGGACACCGTGACCTGGATCCGCGGAAGGCGTGTCCCTGCTTCGACGCCACAAGGGAGTATGCCGACCTGCAGCCCCGATAGGGCTTGTGTTGAAATGATTCCGTTCATCGGATGAGAAATGTATTGCGAACCGTTACAGTCGTCCGGACCGCCACCGCCTTCCGGGGATTGTGACGGTTGGCGTGTTGATGCGGAGGGTAACGGGATGGGATATGTGTGTGGCCGGCAGACCGCCCTGCCCTACCCTATATAACGGTGAGCATGGAGATGTAGGTGTGACCCAATATAAGTCCGTTGCTATACCTTATTATATATATAGGGCGTACCGGGTATGGGAAAAAAGCTAGATCAGTTGGATGTAGTCGGGCTCCACCTCTACGGCAGCGGCGATGACCGAGGGGATCTCGATGAGAAGGCGGCGGTGGCGGGAGCCGCGGCAGGACTGGAGGTAGCCCTCACTGCCGTTGAGCGGGCCGCCGATGATGCGGACCTTGTGATGGCGCATGGCCGGCGTGATCTCCTCGGGACGGTAGTAGCGGGGCATGTCGCTGGACAGGACGGCGGCCTTGAAGGCGTCCATCTCCTTGTCGCGCACGACCATCGGCTCACGCCCCTTGAGGAACCGGTACTGCAGGGTGGGCGTACGCTGGACGATGGGATCGAGGACGGCGCGGCTGTCGTGTACGAAGACAAGATCGTGGAGGAAGGGAACGTCCCTGCACTCGCGCCTGCCGTGGATCGTGAGGATCCTACGCGTCATCGGCGTGAAGCTCTCGACGCCGATCTCCTCCAGCATCCTGTATGCCGGAGTCCTCGCGTTGGCGCGGGTAAGGTCCCGCATCACGAACCATCGTATCTCGTCCTCATCCATTACTGCTTTGTCGTTTTGGGGTTATACTCTCTAGCGTTTATAAGGTTATACCTTGCCTTCAAGGATTCTACTCTCCAGTGTCCATGAGCTATCTCCAGCGCCCGGGAATCAAAGTCCGGTGTCCAAGGATTGTGCTCTTTAGTGCTTAGGGTGATACCTAAAGTCCATGAGCTATCTCCAGCGCCCGGGAATCAAAGTCCGGCGTTCAAGGATAGTGCTCTCTCGTGCTTAGGGTGATACCTAGCGTCCATGAGTTGTACCTGGCCTTCAAGGAGCCACACCTCGTATTCGGAGATTGTACTTCTAGCGTTCAGGGTTATACCTAGTGTCTAAGAATGATCCCCCTGTCGTCTATAGGGTTATACCCTCTAGTCCTGCAAGCGTCTGTATCTTACTGATATGCTTGCAGTTATGCGAATCGTCCCTAAAAGTTCGGGGCTTACCCCCGTCATTCTCTCACTCTTCATACGGTCGTCGTAGAGGCCCGTAGCCTCATATTCTCCGCGCCGCTTCACATCGTTCAGCAGCGCATCTCTCCGCAAGAGATAACTTCTGGTTGCAAAATTAATTATAATTATTGAGAAACAATAACAAATAGCCAAGAAAATGAGGGGGAATGCCCTGTAATTTTCATGAAATATACGTTTCGGGAAAAAATACTACATATTATTACAATTGTAATATTTATATAACTGAATATCAGTATTATAAGGTATTCGTACAGGTAATATTATCGACGTTTTCTGCCATCTGTTGGCACATCATAGATACCGCCGCACGGCCTCTTGCAGCCTGTGTCCGGCTGTGCCTGCCAATGCCCCGTTTCCCGGGACAGTCGGACTGACAAACGAGCGATAATGGGCATACCCGACGGGTAATGGTTGCGAGATATGGAGCTGTAGGGACGCAGCACGGTGCGTCCGCAGGCAGCCGCCTGTTGATATTTATGAATGTCCGTTCGTCATCGCCTACCCCAAAGGATGTCGGCAACCGTCAACAGGATCGTGGTGATACACGGCCGTTACAGGGTATTGACAGGTAGGGACGCACCGCGGTGCGTCCGGAGGGGAACGGATGTGTGAAGGGAATAAACGACTATTTTATATAGGGTCTATACATCCCGGATTCCTTTCAACGGGTTCGTAATGATTATTTTCGTCAAAGCATGAGGCACAAGTACCCGGAAAATCGGATATTAACCTGCGCAAGATACAATCGATGCCTTTAAATACGGTAAACCATACAGACCACTGGCCTATCAATTTGGCATTTGTGATGACATCATCCTCGGTTATCGCTCCCTTTAAAAACTGTTCCTTGAACGTTGATGCTATATTCCAGGTCTGGTACCGCTTGTGCCATCTGAAATCTTTGGGAGAGGGAGGATTGTCTGTACCCGGATATCTTTGAAGCTGAGTCAGGTCCAATAACTTTTGGGCTCTCTGTTTTGAAATCTCGGGAATATGGTCGTTGACCCTTACCCGCCCGGTCTCATCATACACAAAGCTATAGAAGGTGTTGTTCAAATGTGGCCACTGACAGCCGGTATCGGGATTAAGTTTTTTGACTCCCTTCACGCTGTTGCAGATCTTACAGCACAACAGGAAATTATTCCATGCCGTATATGATCCGCCCTCGTTTTTGGGGATGATATGCTCCACATCAATCACATCGACCGTTTGCGGTTGCTCACAATAAGAGCAATAGGAACCGAGATTACCCACCAACGGGAATAGGGCATCCCTATAGTGAGGATAATGTTCCTGCAGGGTATGTACTACCACTTGATTGTTGGAATTTAAATAGCGGACCGTATCTCCGGGTTTCTTTTTCTCAACGGGTCTTATAATACTGATTTCTGTCTTGTCTTGATTTCCGTTTTGATGAGCGCGAGATAGGCGGGATCGTCACTGAACTCCGCCTCCAGTTCATCAAGCTGACTTTTTATTTTCTCTTTGTCCGCACTGCCATTATCCGCCGCTTCGAACAGACGGGATGCGGTTGCTACCATCTCGTTGAAGCGCTTGCTCCTGATGTCCTGCTTTAACCCCATACGCTCGGAAGTAATATCTTCCAAACTCTCACGGAACGGCTCGCCGGTGGTGAGGACATCGTCATCAAAACTCACGAGCTGCCCTTCCTGAAGACTTTGAACGATGAAAGGGCTGTGGGTGGACACGATAAACTGTATCAGGGGGAAGGCACGGGTTAGATCCTGTAATACATGCTTTTGCCAATGAGGATGCAGGTACAGGTCGATCTCGTCGATCATGACGACACCGGGGGTCATCTTCACGGCATCAACGCCCAGGAAGCCATTTAACTCTATGCAGCGATGGGCTATCTCGGAAACGATGTTGATCATAGACTGAAGGCCGTCGCTCATGTATGAGAAGTGATGGCGGGAAGGCGCATGCCCGGTAACGCTGACTACGGCCTCGATCTCTCCATGGTCGAAATCTATCTCTGACAATGCGGGGACCGCAACCTGCAGGGCCTCGAAAAAGGCGTCCCTCGTACCGTCAAATTCCTTGCCGTCCTTGACATTCTTCTCGTAGCGGCTGAGCCACTCCATGGCTCCCTCAAAATCCACCTTGTCATGCAAAGCGAACTTATAGGCTTTCTCGATCCTGGACGCCCTCTCCCTAACGTTTGACTTGCTCTTCGCCTGAGAATCGTCGGTCCTTTTGGCTCCAAAGGCCAAGACCAACGGATAGATCGAGCTCTGTTTCTCGTCATTCCTTAAGTCCTGCATATGATGAACGGCATCTATCAGCTCGCCTGCGGCAGCACGGGTATGCGTCGTGTAATTGCCGGACAGCTCCCTGTACCATTGTATAGGGATGAATGACAGCTCCGGGCTGTTCGCACATGACGATTGCGTTACGGGATAGTCTGCCTTTATGGTTATTCTTGGCTTGGCTTCATTGGGCACATAATCTCTCAGGTCCTTATCGAACCTCATGAATCTGTCGTGCGAGCTAAAGTTACGACGGAAGGCGGTACCGCCGGGAAGGTCCTTGAGACTTTGCAGATAGGCTCCCAGACCTACCTGAAGAGCCTTGAGCAAGGTGGTCTTACCGGCAGTGTTATTTCCGATGACAACTGTCAGATTGCCATTGAAACGGACGGTCTTGTTCTGGAATCCCTTGAAGTTGACTATATTAATTTCTTTAATTCTCATATCTTGGAATGTTTTGCGGTTGCCTGTAGGGCTCTCAATAGCACAGATACTGTTTAGTCGACAATAAGATCGCTCCTCCTTACATCAAGTAACTGGGCGATACGGTCTATGGTCTGTAAATCGGGTTGTGACTTTTGTGAGCACCATTTACTTACAGTGCAGGTTGATTTTCCCAACTGCTCTGCCAACCATTTACCCGTAAGGTGTTTCTCTGCCAAGACCACCTTAATTCTATTCAGATCCTTATCTCTGTCCATGCAAATAAATTAAACCTTAGCGCAAAGTTATATAATTTATTCTACAATTCTATTACGGACTGTCACTTTTTTGAGGGGGACAGCGGCTATTTCCCGGAGGCAATGGGAGACGTCTGCCCTGTTCCTTCCTTGACGGCTTATGTAGGGTATGCCCGCGATACGGTCAGCGCCAAGGACTTTCGCCAAGGACAGACGATAGTGATGCACGGGAAGTCGGTGATGATAAAGGAAACCAAGATAAGGGCTCCACGCGTCTCACAGCGTGGCGACACACTCACCTACCTCGTGAACAGCTTTAGGCAGAAACAGGACCGGACGATAACCGACGTCATAAAGAAAATGCCGGGACTGCAGGTCGGTGAGGACGGGACTTTAACTTACACAATCAAGAAATCTCACAAAACTGCAATATACTGATAATAATCAAGTTATTACAAATCAACTATATTACTAAATATCATTAAATACCTTTTGCTATTTCAATTATTGGGTGTATATTTGGGTGTTGATATATAGAAATCACCACCGTAAAGACCGCCGAAAGGCTTATCATCGAGCTGAACAACCACAGCAAGGCGATACTGGATAAATATAAAGATGTGGAGTTTGAGGGGCATAAGGCTCTCCCGGTCATCAGCAACCAAAAGATGAACGATTATTTGAAGGAGTTGGGCGAGCTTGCCGAAATCAACGAGCCAGTAAGCGAGACCTACTACAAAGGGAGCAGACGCATAGACACCATTACGCCCAAATACGCATTGCTTGGCACCCATGCCGGGAGAAGGACTTTCATCTGCAATGCCTCGGCTCTCGGCATTCCGGCTCAGGTGGTCATGAAATGGACAGGGCATAGCGACTACAAGGCGATGAAACCCTACATAGACATCGCCGATGATGTGAAAGCCAATGCGATGAATAAATTCAACCAACTGTAAAAACAATCAGCAAGTTTCATGGAAAACCTGTAATTGGGCTTACCTTTGTAACTTTCAATACATACAACAATGAGCAACAACGACAACAACATAGAGAAAAGAAGTTTCGAGGCTTTTGTCAATGCCATCGGTTCAGAGATAGAGCAGGCGCAAGTCCGGCTCATCAGTGCGGCCAATGCGCAGATGCTGTTCCATTACTGGAAAATGGGTAATTATATATTGTACCACCAGAACCGACAAGGCTGGGGCGGCAAGGTCATCAAGAGACTGGCGCAGGCGATACGGTTCAGTTATCCCGAAAAGAAAGGATATTCGGTCAGGAACTTGGCTTATATGTGCCAGTTCGCACGCTCCTATCCATTGGACGCATTACGAAGTTTCATAGAAACCGATACGAAGTTACTTACCCCAAGTGTGCAGAAAATCACGGATGAAATCCAAAGCCTGAACAATGCTTCATTTACGCAAGAGCCTCTTGCGCAAATTCAATCCTCTGACAACAAAGAAGTTGCAATTATGCAAGAACCTCTTGCACAAATTCAGAATGTAGCACAGACAGTAGCTACCGTTTGCCGAATACCGATAGAGGATATAGAAAAACTGTTCCTTGCATCACCTGTGGCAAGAATCAATTGGGCGAGCCATGTGATTCTGCTGAACAGCTCACTCCCATTAGGCGTCGATTACTGGTATATGAAGCAATCCGTGGAAATGGGCTGGAGCAGCAATGTCCTGAAAATGCAGATTGAAAGCAAACTGTATGAAAGGCAAATCAACAGCCGCAAGGTCAACAATTTTACCGCCACGCTTCCCGCGCCCCAAAGCGACCTTGCCGACTACCTGTTGAAAGACCCGTATATCTTCGACTTGGCAGGAGCCAAAGAGCGTGCGGACGAGAGGGACATAGAAGAACAACTGGTGAAGCACGTCACCCGTTATCTGTTGGAAATGGGCAACGGATTCGCCTTTGTCGCACGGCAGAAGCATTTCCAAATTGGCGACAGCGATTTCTATGCCGACCTGATTCTGTATAACATCAAACTCCATGCATACGTGGTCGTGGAACTGAAAGCCACCCCGTTCAAACCGGAATACGCCGGGCAGTTGAACTTCTACATCAATGTGGTGGATGACAAGCTGCGGGGAGAGAATGACAACAAGACCATCGGGTTGCTGTTATGCAAGGGCAAGGATGAAATTGTAGCGCAGTATGCGCTGACAGGCTATGACCAGCCTATCGGCATCAGCGACTACCAGCTCAGCAAGGCAGTGCCGGAGAATCTGAAATCGGCATTGCCGAGCATAGAACAGGTGGAGGAAGAACTGACGATGCTTCTTGACAATGAAAAGAACAGACAAAAGTAAAGCACCTATGGCAGACAATATACAGACGATGATTCCACGATACGGAGAACTCAACAGAATATACAGAGACTATTGTTGGATGCTGCGGGAGGCAATAGGCGCCAATACCTTATTCCATGCGTATTCATTTCGGCTACACGGCCGTTACAGGGTATTGACAGGTAGGGACGCAACGCGGTGCGTCCGGGATGGAACGGATGTGTGAGGACTATTGGGCTTTGTGACAATCCGACGTATTTGTGTGGATGTATGGGACGGCGATGGTCTGTTAAACATTTTAAATATAAGGCGTTTTATACTCGTCCGTATATAGACAATTCGGTTTTATTTCTTATCTTTGCATTGGTTAAGTACTTAAAATTCAATTAGAAATGATACATACAGTTCCAAATCCGACAATGACGCCTGAAGAAGTAAAGGCATTCAGAGAAAATTTTGCACGGTGTGTATCTAAAAATATTACACCAGAGCAAAAAGCTGAAGTAAGGCAAAGACTGGCAAGAATGAAAGGTGTCTACGACAACATTATCCGTAACAGTGGAGGCAAAAATGCCATCCTAGAATATTGAAATATTCATAGGAAGGCTAAAGGAAGAGGACAACGAAGAGTTGTCCTCTTTTTTGTGGTGATAACACACTTGATGATTTCTTCCACAATGAGATATTAATCTGTTCTAAATACCACTATGTCTCATCGTATTGTGCAAGAAATAAGACGAATAACGAAATAGTTGCCGTCTTCACATTAACAAACGATGCTGTCATTTTAGGCAATTCAGAAGACAAAGCTGATTTCATCGAAGAAGCAGCTAATAAAATGCCGGAAGAATATAGATCAATCTTTGAAAAGCAGACCTCTTTCCCGGCTGTGAATATCGGCCACTTGGGACTGAGAAAGGATATGCAGTCAAGAGGAATCGGTAAGCAGATATTTATCTTGAGTACTTTCATTGCTTATAAAGGTTCAGGATGTCAGTTTATCACAGTGGACTCACTGAACAATCGGAGGACTAACAAGTTCTACGCCAGCAACGGCTTCACCAATCAGACAAATATGGATATAACAAAAAGCACAAGAAGAATGTATCTGCCAATAGAATTATACAGGGACGAGGATGAAGATAAGGACGAAGACGAGGGATAGCATCCTCCCCTTTCGGTGGTCGTTAACTCCAAATAGGTCATTAGAAGATTGCTTTTACAAAATATTGAATATTAATGAATTACAAACGAGATCACGAAAACACACATGTCTTAATAACCGATTTGGGTTAAATGAATCTGTTCGTTACTGGTATTGACAGGTAGGGACGCACCGCGGTGCGTCCTGGGAATAAGCGGTTGCCGACGGAAGAGGGAGGAAAACAAATAATTTATATATGACAAGTTCTTGTTTTGAAAACTTTGTTGTATATTTGTCCACAAAGAAAAGATCGGGTATGAAAAAGGAAACAAGACATATTGGGCCACGAAGGGGTGAGAGGCATGTCGGCATGGGACTTGCCCGGGAGCGGCTGGAAGAACGGAAGGACAGGAACCGACTCTTTAAGACGGGGAAAGGGGCTGCAAGAAAGGTGCCCGATGCTCCCGGCAGGCCGGCGTCGGTCGGCGTGAGGGGCACGCAGACGATAGACAAAAACATGATCGCCTATACTGTCGCCGCCATCAATGATTTTGCCAAGATGCACAGAATCCCCGTCCGTGAGGCAAACAATTATCTGATACGCTTTAGGGGCATAGACTTTCTAAAGGAACATTATGATGCAGAGCACTTGCTTTCATTCAATGACAGTGTTGAAGATCTTACACAGGTGTGTCTAAACAATGGAGGGGATATCCGATGAGACTATACCACGGCTCGAATATGATGATTGAGAATATCGACCTGTCGAAATGCAAGCCTTATAAGGATTTCGGACGGGGCTTTTACCTGACGGAGATTAAGGAGCAGGCGGAGAAGATGGCCGGCCGCACAGCAGCGATCTATGGCGGTGAGCCCACGGTGACGGAGTTTGAGTTTGATGAGGCTGCCCTCCATACACTCTCGGTCAAGACGTTTGAGAATCCGGATAAAGAATGGGCTTTGTTCGTTCTGGCCAACCGCAGCAGGAACAGCCGGCAACCTACGCACTGTTTTGACATCGTGATAGGGCCGGTCGCTGATGACACCATAGCAACCCTCTTCCGTAATTTTAACGATGGCATCATCGATCTGCCCACGCTCGTGAACGGACTGAAATACAAAAAGGTTTCATCACAATATTTGTTCCACTCGGCAAAGGCCATTAAATACTTACATAGAATATGAATAAACGGATGCAATATCTGGTAGAAGGCATAACCAAAGATATCATTGCCTATCTGATGGAAGATAACGGATATGACCTGGAGACGGCCCTCAAAGCGTTCTATGACTCCGAGACCTTCGCAAAACTATCGGATGAGAAAACCGGACTGTATATCGAGAGCTCGGCTTATGTGTATGAGATACTGAAAGGGGAACGGAGACGCGGGAAAATCATGATGGGGAATTGATGCCCTGCACGAAGAGGAGAAGGCGTATTAAAATAGAGACGAGGGTGTATCAAATACATTGCAATTTGATACACCCTCTTTTTTATGACTTATCAGACACACTTTTTAAGACAGTATCCACGCAGTGAAACACTACTTTTCATAATCTTATTCTTTTGGAGAATATATAAAATAAAAAATACAGAATTCTATTTTGAATCCTGTATTTTCCATTTACACAAAATATTTTATAGTCCCTCCGTGACGGATCGACTCTCCTGCATTATATCATACTTCAATAGATTTGGCCGGATCAAATGTCATGTGTTCGTTATGAAATACATAACCTAATTGATTGGTTACGCACCTGGTGTTTCCTATGATTCTATCAATATTCCGATGTGAATGTCCGTAAATCCAGTATTCAATTGGACTATTTGCAATGTAATCTCCTAGTTCAACAGTGAATGCTCCATTATATATACTACCTTTGAACTCTGGTGAAAGCATCTCAAATGAAGGAACATGATGACTGACAACTAGAATATGCTGAGCCAAACTGTTACTGATGCTTTCTTTCAAGAAAGACATCTGGTTTTATTTTCTAACAAAGTCAATTCTTTTTTCATTTGTACAGGAGTATGTTGATTATTATCAGATGCGAATGCGAAAATGATTTCTTTTTCAAACAACATTCCTTTGTACAATGTATAACATTGTGTAATAGACATGGGTATAACTCCAAATAAATCCTTGTCTATTGGAACGAGACATACATCTTCATTTGACATGAAACGAATGTACTCACTTGTTCTGTTTATAAAATCTTTGCTGTTGCTCATAATCACACATGTATGATTTTGTGCAAATATATTAATTTTATTCGGCATGACAATGATATAGGACAAGAATCTTGGGCTTATAGATCAAATTTTATAGAAATATCTTTTTTATTCGGTAGTGTTTCACAGAGTGTGTCTGAGTCCAGTTTGCCTTAGAAGTGATGATGCAAAGTTAATGGATCATCTTATGCCTCGGCGCTTGCGTATGAGCTCAGAAATTTGTAATTTTATGAACTCCATAGTTTGTATGTTTAGTGGTTTGAACACGCCTAAATTACAAACTTCCGGGCTGACTCGCAAGGGTCGGCCCTTTCGGTTTATCAGACAGGCTTTTGAGACAGTATCATAGAGGCTTTATTATATCCGAATCTTACTTGCCCAAATCGTCAGGCTTGCCAAAGCATAAAGTTAGTAAAGATAGAATAAATAAAAAACGCCGGCCGTCCAATCGGGCAGTTAGCGTTTTTTCATATAGTAAAGTTCTTCGGGAACGGCTTTTTTTCCTGTATCCTGAAAGGATAGCAGAGTAATGTTTTGTCGAAAAAGCATATTTGCACTTTTTCTAGTTTCCTTATTACAGTCCTATTGCCGGGAAAGAACATTTCAATTTGGGGATTGATATGGTCTATTTTAGGAGCGGGCCAAGCTCTTACGGCTTTATAGCCAAAGTCAGCATGCTGCTTCAATATTTCAAGGACATAAGGCACACTAACTCTTTGTTTTTGTGTTTTCGTTTTTACATCCAGCGCACATTCTTCAAAGCGGTCTATATGCGACATATTACCTACCATGTCGAAAAGCAGCGGCGAATGTTGGTCATACATGGTGTGGCAGATAACATACCCTTTAAAATATGGCCAATAGACCGTTCTTCCCCACCAATGCGCGTCATTTATGCGAGTGTCCCAAAAATAATACCCTCCACCGAGCCATGGCTCTTTTGAACCTTTCTTGGGACTGCCGTCAATTTCATATACACTGCAAAAATAAGGGCCGTGCCTCTCGATTTCTTCATCGTTGTCCTTATCTTCAAGTGTTTGATATATATCAGTCATTATATATGGATTTAATCGACAACACTAGTGTTTTTACGCAGAGTTTCAGTAAGCCCCATAAGGTTTATCGTCGGCAACATCACAGGACGGACATTAGCCTGAAGCGAAAGCGTACTTACGAATGCCCTTACGTAAGGGAAGAGTATAGCCAAACTGTTCGGATAAAAGAAAACAGGTATTTCCTCTAATTTTAACGACTGGTTAAACTCGAAAGACGCCTCACAGGTAACTTTGATCACATTTGAGTTTGTTTCCTTGCACTCTACGAGGACATCAAAGCACAAGTGGTAAACACCTGTTGATTGCGAATAAGTGCCGATAGGATTGAAAGACACTGTCAAATTCGCATTATTAGGAATATTAAAATCCAAAGACGCTTTTGAAAACTTGTATGTTTTCAGGCTAAATGCTACCTCTTCCATAAAATTAAGCTGCCAAATAATATTTTTGTTCCGGGCTTATTTCTCTTTCTGCTTGATAGGTCGGAGTCTCAAAGTCAGAGCACAACAATACACCGCCGAAATATCCCTTTATGGTCTCTACATACTCTATCGCGTCTGGGCCGATATTATTGAGGTATTCCAATTCGTCCAAGTCGCGTTTCAGGGTTTCTTCCGGCGTATTATCAAAATAATTCCTCAGACTCTCACGAAGCTTGCTCATTGTTGCATAATAATAGATAATAAGACCTTCGCAAAGGATGGCAAAGCCCTCGATATGTCTCATCCGAATTGGTGTCTACCGCCCGTCTACGAAGCGTCTCGCGATTTTGTGCCCATCTGTGGACATTGCATATTGGCTTTCATTGCAAAGATATGGCATTATTTTGATAAAAACAAGTTTTCAGGCTAAAAAGTTACTTACTTAATTAATTATACATAATTTAATTTTGACCCCCCTCTCTTACATGTCATACGTCTTCGTTATACCTTAAATCATATATGTGAATGCGTGGGGTTTGTGTGGACGCACCGGGGTGCGTCCCTACGACCACTACATTCCGGCCTTGTGATGCACAGGCTTACCTATTTGAACGAGTGGGATGGTAAGGCTTCCTTCATCTGATGATGAAAATATTTCGGGGAATAATAGGATTCTCAAAGAAATTATGTATATTTGCCATCATAAACTTCACAATAGTGATGGTTAATGGGTAAAAACGGGTATAACTATCATTATAATGATATATAAATGCGGATGCCATGGTAGACTTTTATGAATATTCCACTCCTGAGCTTGTAAGGCTGCTGGGTGAGCGGTTTAAGGCATACAGAATACGCTGTAACCTTACCCAGAAGGATGTCTCAGAACAGTCGGGCATCGGACTGACGACTATCCACAAATTTGAGAATGGGACAGCCGGTAATATCTCGTTGTCTACATTTATCGTGTTGTTGAAAGTGGTGGGACAAATCAATGAGATAGACAATGTGCTGCCTGAACTGCCTGAATCTCCCTACCAGATGCGCAGGGAGGACAGAAAGGCGCAACGGGTAAGACACACAAAATAAAAGTGAGCTATGGTACAGTTGTTAAAAGTGATGCTCTGGGGAGAGGAAATCGGCAGGCTGGCCTGGGACAGCAGGCGCAGGTTGGCTTATTTCATGTATCATCCCGCCTTCCTGAAAAAGGGACTGGACATCTCCCCGCTGACAGCTCCTGTGGACGAGGTAAGGGGACGGATGCCTATATGGGGCGAGGAAGGCAAGATCTATCAAAGACTGCCGGCATTCGTGGCCGACTCGCTGCCTGACGCTTGGGGAAATCAATTGTTTGACCTGTGGCGTCAACAGAATCACCTGTCTCATGCCGACATCACTCCGCTTGACAAGTTGTCCTTTATAGGAAAACGTGGAATGGGCGCCTTGGAGTTTCTCCCAGAGGTGTCACGGGAACGGAAGGCGGAAAAGATAGACGTGAAGGCATTGGCTGATCTGGCTGAACGAATATTCAAAGACCGGGAAGAGGTGAGGATCTCACCTGAAGAGTCGATCACGATGGAGTCCTTGCTCATGGTCGGAACATCGGCCGGTGGCCGTCAGCCGAAAGCCATTGTAGCCATTAACCGAAAGAACGGGGAGGTACGCAGCGGACAGATCGCGGGATTGGAGGGCTATGATTACTACCTGATCAAGTTTGGCAATCCGCAATATAGCTCGGCCGAATTGGAAATGACCTATTATGAGTTGGCAACCATGGCCGGCATCAACATGATGCCGTCGGAACTATACCGAGTGGATGGAATCAATCATTTCATGACACAACGGTTTGACCGTAAGGATGGTAAGAAGGTTCATACCCAGACCTTGGCCGCCATCTGTCCTGATGCAGACAGTTATGAGCAACTGATCGTGGCATGCAGGAAGCTCCACTTGCCCGAGGCCGACTGCTATGAGGTGTTCCGCAGGATGGTGTTCAACATATTAGCGAACAATACAGATGACCATAACAAGAACTTCTCTTTCGTGATGGACGAGGAAGGCAACTGGCGTCTGGCTCCGGCATACGACATTACTTATATATTGGATTACGGAGGATTCCGGCCGAACGAGGATCATTGTCTCTATGTCAGGGCGAAGCTCCGGGATATAACGCGTGATGACGTGATCCTGTTCGCTAAAGACAATGGAATACGCAGGCCGAACGCCATCATACGGGATGTCGTCAATGCCCTCAGGCAATTCCGAGTGGTAGCTACCAAGCATGGTGTAGCAGAGCGGTGGATCGGACGTGTAGAAACGACGATCGCTGACCATCTGGATTCCTGGGGAGAGTCGGATAAGCAGCAGCCATCCGAGATGACGATGAACGGACACATCGTGAGGAACATCCGTGTGGAACAGACATATAAGGGAAATTTCCACCTACTTGCGGAAATAGATGGTAAGGAACGGAAGTTCGTCATAGGTAAAAACAAGGAAGAGTATGCGATGATAGAATCGACGGGAATAGCCCATCTGTCGCAGGAGCAGCTGAGGACAATGGTAGAGAAATATTTCCATCTCTGATTTCTTGTGGACACTCTTTTGTGTCCACAAGAAATCAGGTGTTGATGGAAGTATTGCGGCTCAGAAACATTTCCAGCGATAACTTTGCTATAAGTGCGATACCGACTTTACGAAATAGTTCAGTACTATAAAGATGTAGTAGCAGAACTATCGTTCATTTAAAAGACAATTATAAGTTTACGATAAAACTTATGGTAGTGTTTCACTCCGTGTGCCTGAAGCAGGCCTGCCGTAGAGTGCTAATGCAAAGTCAATGGATCATCTTATGCCTCGGCGCTTGCGTATGTGCTCAGAAATTTGTAATTTTGTGAACTTCATAGTTTGTATGTTTAGTGGTTTGGCCACTCCTAAATCACAAACTTCCGGGCTGGCACACAGGTGTCGGCCCTTTCGGTTTATCAGACACACTCTGTGAAACACTACCGCAGATATTGAGTATATCGGTTGTCTTGCCTGCTATTATGCCCTCAGAGTTTAAGATAAAAATAGATCCAATCAATAGACATAATCGAGTATAGGCGCGACTATCCCCATCTTACTATCCAATATACTATCAAAAAACCATAAAAAGGTTGTATCTATACAACCATATTGAAAACTTTCTTATATATTCGCACTGTTGATAATAAATGTTCAGGCGTATGAAATACCTAAATATCAAGAAAGCACTGGCTGCGTGGCAAGAGTTACAACCATTATCTGATAAGGATCGGGAAAGGCTTAGCCGTCGTTTTACAGTGGACTTCAACTACAACAGCAACCACATTGAGGGTAATACACTGACCTATGGCCAGACGGAAATCTTGTTACTCTTTGGTAAAGTGATTGGCGAGGCTGATGTGCGCGATGTGCAAGAGATGGCAGCAAGCAACGTTGGCCTTCGTATGATGACTGAGGAAGCGAAAATGAAAGAAATTCCCTTGACCCAGAATTTTATCCGAACCTTACATAAGACTCTACTTCGTGAAGATTACACGGTATATCGTAATCTCCCAGGTGGCGTGCAGACAAGTTATATAATACATGCCGGTCAGTATAAGACCAGACCCAACAGTGTCATTACCCGATATGGTGATAGGTTTGAGTATGCGTCGCCAGAAGAGACACCCGGCCTGATGGCTGACTTGGTGGATTGGTATAACAAGGCAGAGCAGGATGGAAAGCTCTCTCCTGTGGAGCTAGCTGCGTTATTCCATTACCGATATATACGCATTCACCCCTTTGAGGATGGGAATGGTCGCATTGCCCGACTGATGGTAAACTTTATTCTAACTCGCCATCATTACCCGATGGTCGTTGTCCGCAGTCGCAAGAAGAGTGAATATCTGGAGGCTCTGCATCAAGCCGACCTCGAAGTAGGTCCTATCCCCAGTGATGGTGCTCACGCAGAGATTAAGGATATTCGTCCGTTCTTGAAATATTTCAATGATTTAGTTGCAACAGAGGTTTATAATGATGTATTGTTTGTAAGCGAAAAGAATGAAAATGTGTGGTGGTATGATGGAGAACGCATCGCATTCCGCACCCCCAATTATACAAAGATCCTGAATGCCATGCGAACAGAACCGACACTTACTTTGGCCGACATGAAGGAAATCACAGGCATCAGCATCGCAGCCATTCAGAAACTGCTTGATCAACTCTTACAGAAGAAATACGTCGAACGAGGCGAGAAAGATGGCAGCTGGAGGGTGTTTGTGACGCAATAACAATATAGGTTATGCTTCACAATAGTGATAGTTAACGGGTGAAAACGGGTATAACTATCATTATAATGATATATAGACACGGATGATATGGTAGTCGTCCCTTAAAAAGCCCATTTTTGCGAGATATTGTTCAGACACAGTATCT
>ERZ780212.1694-NODE-1694-length-16243-cov-5.890536_pt1 | contig 16243 bp, 9 predicted proteins | sample MGYA00511364_ERZ780212 | MGnify/ENA primary metagenome ERZ780212 (study PRJEB29588, sample SAMEA2147991) | human gut metagenome | biome: human gut; feature: human-associated habitat; material: faeces | place: Denmark | collected 2008/2010 ...
CAGTCGCTATTGTTGTATATAAAGGTTTAATACCTGTAGTTGGCCGAATACTTACATATATCCATTATTCGTATTGACAAAAAGAGAACCTACAATGTAGTAATCGGCTTGAAAATATCACAAGAATTTTATTGGCTTGTCTATCAATCATGATTTTCTATGTTTAAAGCTTTATCTCTTTCACTTCTCTCTTTTAAAATCGATTTTATCTCTTTCTTTATTCTTAATTTCAAAAGAGAAAATATCCCTAATAATCAACATATTACAATTCATCTCTTTTATTTCTCTCTTTCAAAATCGATTTTATCTCTTTCTTTATTCTCAATTTCAAAAGAGAGAATATTATTTCTTAAGCCTATATTTTGTCCATCTGTTTTTACATTCTACTTCTATTATTCAATTAGTAATCATATCAAGACAGGAAATAGAAAGGTTACTAACTTGATGGATTCTTTGAAAGCCTTAGCATCATATCTAACAACTAATTATCTTTATCCACCCAGCAGTCTTCTAATAATAATGTATCACTTTTAGGCTGAACTGATTTGTCCAATTTATCTACCTGAATAACAATTGGAAGATCTGCTATAATTCCAGATAAGACACATGCTCCTACGGGAAGTATAGGCAGCGTTTCAAAAGAAAGTTTATCAAGATAAGAAACAGCTTTCTCTATCATTTCAAGATCCTTATTATTAATCAAACGATGAATCAAATAGTTATGCAACTGTGAAATAATTGTAGCTGAGATATCAGAAGGACGTTGGCTGGCAATAGTCATAAACACCCCAAACTTACGCCCCTCTTTTATTATCTCCTCAAAAGTTTCTAACCTAAAATCTTTCCATGATTCACTTTCCCTTTGCGATTCATAAGATAAAATATTGTGAGCCTCATCTATAATAATGTTTAATGACTTTTTTACTTCCCCTACTTTATTATTTTTATGTTCTGTGTAAAGTTTAAAAGACAAAAGAAGTGGAACAAGTTTTTTTATATTGATATTCGTATTATTCAAGTCAACAACCGCCATACAATTACCATCCCAAAAATCTTTATCATCATCTATCACGAATACTTTCTGAAAATCCTTCATCAATGCTTTAAGTTTATTAATTGCAGGATGGATATGTTCATTTTGGGCTCTATTATTCAATACATCCTGAATAAGTTGAATGTAAAGATATTTTATAATTGTATCAATAAAATTGTCGGACTGAGTAAAAGAATCAACAGCTCTATACAATGATAAATGAGGAATACAAGCTCTTCCACTATCACAATCAAAATATTGCAACTTATTATTACATCTAGTATAGTAACATAATTGAGAACCCTGCCACTGTAAATCATATTGTAATCCTCTTTCTATTCCATTCTCATCTCGTTCAGAAGGCAAGATTTGCTCAAAATAATCCAGCAATAATTTTGATTTTACAGCATCAGTCATACAAACAACAGATGTTACCAACTTTCTAAGCGCTCCTTTAATATAGGCAATCGGATCATTGGCTTCTTGCACTTTTTTATACCAATCCAGAGTCCTCTTAATAAACGGCTGCTGAGTTTTTTCAGTAGCACTTGCAAGTATATTAAATAATTCAGGATTAATCAAATCCTCTTTTTTCAAAGGAATTTTATCTCCTTTATCATCTCTTGTTGAAAGTTGATATACCCTTTTATGAGTTGTAATTACACCATTACTGGAATATTCTCCGTTAAAATCATAAAGTAAGAATCTTGCATTTTTTTGAAAATTCTTATTGTCATAAACTTTATCAAACAGTTTCTTATAAAGATTAGCCAAAGTATAGCTTTTACCACTGCCCGTATTACCAAAGATACCAATATGGCTTGAAAACAACTTATTTATACCAAGACTTATAGGAACAGTTTCATCATTAAGCAAATGTCCTAACTCCATAGTAAGCTCACCATCTTTAGCAAATTTATGAATTGTAGAAAATTCAACATTATCCATTAAAAGACATAAATTCCCGATAAGAGGTAATTCTTTAACTCCTTTGTTGTATTCCTTTCCACAGAAAAATCCTATCAATTTTACATTCAAAAAACGTGAAAATTCTTCTGACCTATTGTGATATGCAGGATTAAACTCATCAACATCTTTTATATATTCAGACTCAACCTGACAGACAATTGTATCAAAACCTTTCAGGATTTTCAAATAACTCCCTACTGAAACATTCTTAATAAGGTTACCTTGATAGATTAAATGTGACAGGTTCTTATCTCGATCAACTTTAATCCGGACAGTGCGCCCATCAACAGAATAAACTTCACCTATTCTGAAAATAGAAATTTTCTGCAAATAATGTTCTGGAGAGTTATTCATAACAAATATCAGATAATTGAAACAAGTTTATCAAATACAAAATCATTAATAGATTTAAAATCAAAACATTTTAGCCCTTCAAATTCCTTAGTATCGGGATTCTCTCTGATCGCAGCCTCTTTAAAATCCTGAGGAGAAATAATCGAAATATTATTATTGCATATTCCTTTTTTCCCCAATATAGATTTTATATCCTCTTTTGCGTCCTCATTATATGCAAAGACAATGATTTGCAATGTTGGATTTGCATTAGCCGCTCTCATCGTAATATTTGCAATGTGTTCATCGGCAAAAGAAAAACCGGCAACAATGAGTAATGATGAACTTCTTTCTAAGGCATTAGAATAAATTCTCATTAACTCATAAAAATGATAATCAATCACAGTTTCCCTAAATTTTGCCTTTGTTGGATTTATCATAACCAGCTTTGAATAAAGCTGATTAAAATGATTATAATCTTCTACACCATAAAATACATCATTTAAAGAAGCTTCTTCCTCTAAATCTTCTATTGTTGATTTATCTGTTATTTCAATGAGTTGCTTTTTAAACTGTTCATTTAACGCATCAGAAAGTTCCCTTATCAATGAAAGTTTGGCATCATAAGTAATTTCAGAATTATCTTTAGTCATCCAATTTATTGAGCCATGTATCTTCAACAAATTAAAAACTGGAATAGGCGAATTATTTTGATATAATGTACTTGATTTAGATTTTATGGTAGAGAAAGAATCCTCACCAAAGACTGGTTCGATATGCCCTTTAAAACCATCATTAAACTCAACCATTGTCTTTTCTGCTGCTTTTTCCATAAAATCATCTATATTGGTAGTAAATAGACTGATTTGCTTATCAATCAAATTTACATTACGACGAGATATAATACGATTTATAGAATTCAGGAAGCGGACATATTCTTGAAAAGTTTTCTCATATTCACCTTGATTCCCTTTTATCTTCTCCGGTAAACAAGGCTCCATAACAGTTTCAACATACGTCGCGAACAATGAAGCTTTTATTATATTTTTCAGTTTGTCATCAATTTCCGATTCAGAAGTTTCAGTCAATAACTTTTCAATATTGCCTAATGTAGATAGATAATTGCGTGACAATCCTGACCCATATAAGAAATTTATGTGGGACGACTGAATCAGTTGTTTTAAGTTTTTTATTGTTATATCCATAGTATTAAAATTCTTACTCCTCCATCATCGAAAGAAGCATCATCTCAATATATACTTCCTTCTGTTCTTTTTGGAAATAGACATGATGGTCATTGAATTTCTGTTTTACTTTATTTGCATCAGGACCTTCACTTTTATCATTGAATTCCGACCAATACAAGACATCTTTAAGCGGAGTATTAGAAATGATATAACTGTTAAGAGTAATATCATCATCATTAAGTGATTTTTCTATTACTTTTATCTCCTTATGTAGCTCAATCTTACTGTCAGAAAAATGTTTTAATCTTGTAATACCTTTTGGATCTACAAAAGAAATATACTGATGGCTACCCGCAATAAGCCATACAATAAAGTCGGGATAAAAGCCCGAAGCGTCAAAGAAGCCAATACCTTTTTTACTCTTGTTTCTAAGCAAATATAGCTCCTTATCTTTCATAAAATCCTTGCCCTTATCCGAATCAGCAAAATGTTGAATATCCATCAGGAAATCCTTTTCTCCAAGATTCAACGGTACCGGACGAATCTCAATAAGACTTGTTCCATTATCCCCAATGAATGTAGTATCATTACCATTTATATACAACAATGGTTGATACAAATGTCCTGATATATGAAGTACGTCAAAATTATGACCGGAACCTATCTGTACAGTTTTCATGAACTTGTTATTCACAAGCTCATCTTTAATCAGAAGTATCTTTTCATAGAAGTCAGATAAGTCTTTATGTACAAGAAGCTGGTATTCCTTTTCAAAATTAGGATGTGACGAGTCAAGATAAGCTACCTCAACATGCTCACTCATCCATTTACTTTTAATATTGTTGTATGCTTTCTCTACATATCCTTTCAAAAGCGCAGTTACAATACCTTGCCATAAATTAACGCAATTCTTGTAATTTCCAAATTCCATAGCAGGAGCAGGAATAGACAGTTCATACCAATGCGATGACAAGGTCATTATTTCCTTCAGTTTATCTAAAGAAAGATTCATATTATACCAAGCCTTATCATTCTTGAAATCAATAAGATCGAAATAAACCTTGTTCCAGTCAATCACAGAAAGATGTTTCTGAGAGAATGTAGCTATATTCACATTTGCCCCCGAATCATTCAGTCCTTTTATTGAGCCCATAGCCTGAATTTTGGCATACATATCAAGAGAGACCGGAGAAGAAACTTTATCAAGCATTCCCGGTTCAATGGTTACAGTAACCGTTTTCTTAAAATCAACTCCATCCTTGACTTTTAAATATTTCAGTTTCTTCCTACCTAAATCCACCACAGGCAGCACAGGAAGGATTACTTCATCAAAATCACTGTCGTTTGCAGGAAGTCCCATTTCTTCAAGAATACTCTTGAATTGTTCCATATAATCAGCCTTTACACCAAATATATTCAGTGTTTCCAAGGTCTGAATATTTTTAGGCTTTGAATCGGGCTGCAAAGAAGAATCTAAGGCCGAAGATCTTTTGAGCGACATCTTATATCCTTTTAAACGAACCCCACGTCCGAAAAGCTGAATAATCTGGCTACCTTCAGAACGGCCTACGTTCATCAATCCCATTGTTGACACTCTCCATGACGACCATCCCTCGGTAAACTTTTTAGAACCAATCAGAATATTTATCTTACTCTCAGGCTTGTTGATTGATTCAAACAAGGATTTATCGGTATAATCTTTAGCCATTGCATTGATTCCTGCATCTACACACTTTCCTACAAGTTTCGAAGCATCACCTACATTGATAACCCCAAAATAGTCACCATTACCTATACGCATTCCTATTTCACCATCAAGACCACGAAGGTTGTCAAGATGAAGAACAGCACCGGCAACAGTACAATGGAAAACAGTTTTCAAGATATCCTCATAAATCTGTTCCGGAGTCTTATCTTTAAAACTGCGCAGATATTTAAATGAACGTGTAAAAATAGAATGATTATTCTTATTTACCAGCCCATCAGTCCCTTCCAGAAGATTTCTTATGTTTCGTACAGACTCCAAAGTCTCTTTCACAAACCTCTGGAAAAAGCGTAATATAATTACCACGTCACTACTTTCACGTTCGGCCGCCGCACCACTGTCTGCCGTAACAGAACTCCCCACAAAGATCGCAAGCGGACGTTCTATTAGGAATGGACGCAACTCTACTCCCTTGTCAATATATAAGCGTAACTGTTCGTAGAAATTTAGTAAACATGCCGTAAGGTAGGTCTGCAGATTATTAGTATCCCATGTATCAACCATATTGAGAATCTGATAATCTTTTCCATACCCGTCATTATAGAAATATTTATAAGAATAATCAAAAAGAGTAGCTTTAGCATACTCTGCAAGCATATCTTTTCTTTTGGCCGGTGAACTTACAGAATTAATAGCCTGACCAAATGTTGCAGAATATTCAAAAGCAAATCCGTCTTTACTGAGTTTATCTCTATAGTTCTTCCATTTATCACCAGAAGAACCACGATGACCTTCATCCACCAAAACAAGATTATTCCCTTCAAAAGAATCAACAGCAACAGTCTTGTCGCCATCTGTTTCTGCTAATTTGGTTATCTCTATAATATCAATATTCTGATCATGAAAAAAGCCTGAAGCGGCATACTTACTGAATTGTTGTGCCTCAATAGAACTCTGTCCAAATTCACCGATATGCTGATTGGTAAGCCCTTCATTAGGTGTGATAAGTATTGTCTTGTTCACCTTTTTACCGGCACGCAACAGATAATGTTGAAACTGTAAGATATTAACGTGCATAAGCAGCGTCTTTCCGGAGCCTGTAGCACTCCAGAATGCCAACTTATTCAAGTCATTCTCTGTAAATTCCGCTATTTCATGATTTGTATCTTTTTCATTATTGAATACAAAAGTATGATAATTACGGATATCCTCAAGAAGCTTTTCCTTATTTGTAAAATATTTATCCAGATAGATTTCGGTAAAAAGAAGAGAAAGATACTGGAAATATTTCCACTTTATTTCCTTATCCCTGTTTTTACTGATTTCCTGAGTATGCTTGAATATATTATGGTCATATTCAAGCAACATATCTTCCGTAATCTCATGTCCTACATAAAGCCTGGCTTTCAATTGCTCTGCAAAAATGGAAACACCATCTTCCGTATATCCTTCGCATGCAGGGTCTTTAAGATTTTCGCTTAATTCCCTCAATGACTTTGTACCGAACAGATTCAATATAAATCTGTTCAGTACAAGAGAGTTACTCAAAGTTTGAGGAACTGTATTTGTCGTTCTTCTTTGTTTCGCCATAGTTATTCTGCCTCAAACATTCTTTTACTGAATTCCTGTTCTATCAAGGTTACTTTCCATGCATCTCCATCAGTCTTGAGGTTTTCGAGATTGTTGTCACCGTTTACATATATCTTATCAAATTCCTTATCGCGAGTAGAATATGCCATTCTTCTAAAGAATTCATTGAGGTCTTCATTTGAGACTTTGGTACAATCTCTCCATATTATAAGTATATGTTCTTCCTTACGGTTATATCCTTCTACCACACAAATATCCGATTTAGGATACGAAATTCTTTGAACTTTAAGTCCTATCAGATAATTAAATGTTTCCACAAGGTCTATTTTCTCTTCTTTAGTCTCATTGTTTCGTGTAATTTTTAATTTGGTATTCCACGGATTCACAAACCAGTCTAATGAGAAAAGCGAGTCTTTGGTTTCTGTATCCAATAGGTAACCAAGCATATAGCCATCAAAGAACTCTCCTCCCTGATCCATTAATGTATTCTTTTTTACTACAAGATTATTTAGCGTATCTTCATACTGCTCAAGACGCATATATTTAAAACAATGACTGCTACCTTTACGACTAACAGGTTTGCCATTGTTCCAGTCTTCTGAATATATTACTTTTTGAATACGAGGTTTAGTAAGTATATTGAAATTGTTATTCATGTCACATAAAATATACCTACTCTTATGTCCTGTTCTACAACGATTTATTGCAGCATGAGCTGTTGTTGCAGAACCACAAAAGTAATCCATTATTATATCATTTTCCTTTGTAGATACATTAATAATTCGATCTATAAATTCTACGGGTTTAGGTTTTATTTGATCTATAAATTCCTTTGGCAGAGATTCTCCAAAAATATTTAATAATAATTTAGTTCCATCTGCAGTGGTTTTAACATCATCCCATAAAGACGTAATAGCATCCCCTTTACCCATAGCCTCATATTTATATCTTTTATATGCAGGTTTTGCATTCCCTGTTTTTCCAAACAATATACGCCCCTCTCTCATTAAACGAATTACGTCTTTTTCTTCAAAACGCCAATGTCTACCACTGGCAGGATAATAAATCTGTCCAGATAAAGGATTGGTAATTCCATAAGAAAGATTAGTTCTAATACCAGGTGCATCCATCGGGTCTAATTTCCATGGTCCATTAGGATCATTATCGGGATTTATAAATCCTTCCTCATTGGCATCAACCTTGAAATCAGCCTTATTCTCTTTTATAATATTTTTGCATTTTGCAAACAATGTTGTATGGTTAGTCGCTCCAGAAACAATAGCATCATTTGATACAGATTTTCTACTATTCCATATAATATCACACAAAAAATTATCCTCACCAAATATTGTATCTAAATTTAACTTTAAATTTGCATATTCTCCATCATCTGTACTAACCCAAATAGTAGAATACCTATTCATTAAGTTTTTAGCCAATTCTGTTCTGTCTTTCATCATTGACGCCCAAGATGAATGCAAGAAATTATCCTTATAAGCAAACAAATTATCACTACCGGTATTGTATGGAGGGTCAAGATAAACACATTTTACATTAGACTCATATTTACATTGTAATAAATTTAGGGCCTGAAAATTTTCCGAATTAATCAACAGTCCATCACACTTTTCATCTATATCATCAATTACAGAAATAAGCTTACGTTTAAAATCATCTGTAAAAAATGCTGTATCTAAAACTAAAAAAGGGTTCTCCATCAAGAATTGTTCTGTAAGCGGAATAGAATACCCAGTTACTACTCCTTCTTTAAAAAAGCCGTCAGGCTGAGATGATTTAATTTCATCAATCGCAAAAAGTTTTACCCATTCCTCTCTTTGAGCATCATTAGCACAAATTTCTGCATAGAACTTCTCCGGTACACGATCCAAAGTAATACAATAATCCGCAGAAACAACCATTTTCTTTTTAAGCCACAATCGTTTCTGAAAGTTCTCCAATGATGCAAGGAATTCTATTATCTTGCTACCCACATTCTTTATCGCCTTAATCACTGTAAGATGTGCAAGGAATGACTCTGTAGTGCGCGCATCTATATCATCAATTTCAAGTATCTCATTCTTGATATAGAAATCAAGTTCCCTCGATAGAAAGCCTTTTAAGTCTTTATGAATAAAATAATCGAATGTATTTCTTGCTACATAATCAGCTAAATGCTTTTGAAGCAATGTCCTGCTCCTGTCAGAATCCGTAGGACGTAAAGCAAGTACATCCATTTTAAATTCAGATGGAAGCAAATCCTTCACAGCATTAAACGCAGATTCTATCAAAGTTTTCTGCTTGGTTACTTTAGGGTAGGGTTCGTATGTAAAATTTATATGCAATTCATCATTTATAACTTCAACCGGACATGCTTCATACAATGCAAAACGACGTTCCACATTATTTTGTGCCTTATTGTTGTTTTGCTCGGTCGAAGCTTCTTTCAATGTAAACTCAACATACTTACCACTATCAAGTTTAAAACGATAATTACGGAAATACTCACTGGTTTTTATATAATACTGGTCTGAATTAGCCCAATAAAGTTTCACGTCTTCTCCTTCATACGGAATGGCATATACATTCTTCTTATATCGACGTTGAGAAACAAAATCGCCCTTATCATAATAGCGGCTAAAGAATGTAGAAAGATGAGAATATACTTCATTCTCCAAATCTTCAGTATTCCCCAAAGACGCAATTTTGGCTTTCAAATCTTTCACCTTAGGCATATCATCAGGAGAGATACCAAGCATTTCGGCAGCTTTACGCGCTTCTTTAAGCTCATTTTCAAATTCTGCCACTTGCGATGACTTATTGTTACTGAGTACTTCCGTAACCTGAGTTTTCAGGTTCTCATTCAAGTACTTCTCTATATCCTTCCTCTTTTGGTTCATTATGCGATATATACCGAAATCAAGTTCGGCCTGGTCAAGCATAAAGACTTTCTTGAGTGTCTTTATAAATGAATCAAATTGTGATATTGCCATATATTGTGTTATTTTATTTTCCAATTAATAGTAAACAGTGGCTCTTGGGTTATTGTTGCAGCAAGCGCGTCGTTCAATTGTTCTATAAGTTTATCTCTTTGCTCGATAATTTCATCTTCAACAACGAAAAGCTCCTGACGTTTCTGCCGCTGTAGCTTTTGCAAGGATTGTATTTCCTTTTGCAAAGATAGTCTTTTTACATCATCGGTTTCAAGCCTGAAAGTCCTTTCTTTTTCTTTAATCTGCTTTTTTAGGTCCTTCAATTCCTGTTCTACGAAAGAAGTCTGGTCTTCAGCCCAGCGTTCTATCTTTATACTCTCATCATTAATAAACCGTTTGTTTCTTTGCTTTATCTGCCCTGAAAGAACCTCCAACTTTTCCTTCTCACATTGTGCAACGGATTGCAAATCAATATCCGACACGTGACTTGATATTGCCGGAATAGCCATCAGTTTTGAAACAAAGTCATCATCCATAAGATTTCCTTCAGCATCGAAAGCTGTTGCCAAAAGATGTTCCTCCGAATCTTTTGGAGAAACGTAATGCACCAGACTTACTTTCAATACACCGGATTTTCCTTTCTGACTCTCTATAATTGATATTTTTTCTCCCTGTGCTGAGTAATCAAATGTTAATGTAGCATTTATATTTGTATCTACAGCCTTTGCCTTTTCCAGCATCCACTGGGCAAGCGGATGACCGATACGATAAGTATAGGCATCATTCACATCTTTACCCATCTGATAAAATCCTGTCTCTACTTCTTTTCCTTCAAAAGCAACAGGGCCATAAAGTCTAAACCGATAGTTCTTATTATCAACTATATCAATTTTATCTTCAAGCACTGAAGTAGTCAAAAGCCAAAGAAGACGGTAAAACTCAGACAGACGGTATTCGTCAGTACTTTTTCTAAGCTTTAACTTATTAACCACATCCTTGTCAAAGTTCTCAATCAGTTTTGCCTGTGAATCTACAATGGTCTGATCGATTTCCTCCTTCATTTCTTCCTGAAGACGGTCGAATGCCGTATCAATTTCTTCTACAGAACGACATGACTGGTAGATATCCAACACACGACGTTCAAAATCAATTCCATCCATCGTACTTCCCAATACTTCATCACTTGAACCGAATACGCCACAGAAAAGATTAAATTTCTGCGACAACAGTTCGTAAACTCTCTGATCGGCACGATTTGCCTTATTTATAAAGTTTACAACAACTACGTCATTCTTCTGACCATAACGATGACAACGACCTATACGCTGTTCGACTCTTTGAGGATTCCAAGGCAAATCATAATTGACCAACAATGAACAAAACTGAAGATTTATGCCTTCTGATGCAGCCTCAGTAGCTATCATTATCTCGGCTGTATTCCTAAAATAATCCACAATAGCCTGACGCTTGTCCGCCGATACTGATCCGGTTATGCGTGATGTTCCCTTATTCCTTTCCAACCAGTTATTATAGATTTCTTTTGACTCAGCATCGGTATTTGAGCCATTGAAAAGAACAATTTTACCTTTATATCCTGCCCCCTCCAATAATTGTTTCAGATATAATTGTGTTCTGTTACTCTCCGTAAAAATCAATGCTTTCTCCGGCTGTCCGTTTTTACGTTTATCCTCAAAAGCTACTTCCAAAGCCTTTAAAAGACATTCACCCTTCGTATTATGAGCTATACCTAATGCCAGTTCATAAATAGCAGTAAGTTCCGCTATTTCTGCTTTAATTCCTTCTGCATCCTCTCTTGAATATTTAGTATCCGGCTTATTTTTAGCATCAGACTCTTCATCTTCTTCATCAGCCCATTCTTCATCATAATCTTCAAATTCATCAATGTCATTCTTAATATCAGACATTATAGAATCGTCGTCGGTTTGCTCTGATATTTCATTCTCTAAAATATCATTCAGCCTGTCAATGATAGTTTTAAGTGTTCCTGCAATAGCAAAAGTGGATGAAGAAAGAAGTTTATGAAGCACTAATGAAATAAGTGTTCTTTGACCGGGGGGCATACCATAACAAGCTTCTTTCTGAAGGTACTCATTAACCAATTCTGACAGAGCTAGTTCATCATCACTCGGATAATATTCTTGCACCATAGGATGACGTTCCGTGTATTTCACATACTCCTGAACGTCACTTCTCAATGTACGGTGTATAATAGGACTAATTCTGTCTCTAAGCTCATGATACATTTTATCCTGTCGAAGACCGGCTTTACTATACCTGTCATTAAAACTCTTTAGACTACCAAAATAGTTGTCATCAATAATAGATATCAGCCCAAAAAGTTCTTTCACATTATTCTGTAAAGGTGTAGCAGTGAGAAGAAGCTTCTTAAAATTTTTGAGTCCTTCTTTCAGTACAGATGCGGTTTTATTGCCCGTTTTATATACATTACGAAGTTTATGAGCCTCATCTATTACAACCAAGTCCCAATCAATATTCTCAATATGACGAATCTGTTTCTTGGCAAACTGATATGAACAGATGACAATAGCATCAGTTGTATCAAATGGATTACGATATTCAGAAGTTATTATTTTGTTGAAATTCTTATTTTCAAGTATAACAGAAGGCAAAAAGAATTTTTCCGCCAACTCCATACTCCATTGCTTCCTTAATGTGGCCGGAGCTATGATAAGAATTCTTCTGTTACGTTGTGCCCACTGCTGAGAAATAACAAGAGCCGCTTCTATAGTCTTACCCAATCCTACTTCATCTGCAAGTATAGCTCCCATACTTAAAGGCGAGCGAAAAGCAAACAAAGCGGCATCTATCTGGTGAGGATTCAAATCTACCTGTGCTTCTGCCAAAACACTTGTAAATTTATCATCATCAGAAGAATTTCGTTTCCTTGTCAAATCCCAAGCAATATATTTCTGTTGTTGCGGTGTTAGCATATTATTATTTTATTTTCAATCGCCAAAAGAATGAAAGTCCTTTATATATAGCTACATTTCTGTTTTAAGATTTTCATCCGAAACTATTATGCCACAAAGATAACAGAAATATCAAATCTTTTGAGAAGTTCAAATTAGTATAATTTATGCACACCCTCACTTATTTTTATTACCTTTTCAAAGCCTAAAGTACACTTAAAAAAACGCAAGTGCATTCAAAACAAAACGCCTTTGCGTTTTAGATCAAACGCAAGTACGTTTTAAGTAAAACGCAAGGGCGTTTCATCTTAAACGTAAGGGCGTTTTAGTCCAAACACAAAGGCGTTTTTCAGAGGATTTTTACACCACTGAAAATCAACTAATTACATTTTCTTAAATTTTACGGATAACCCAGTATCCTCCCACTACCTGCAAGAGCATTCCGGGAATACCGATGCGGAAATCCTGCAAGGCAGTGAACAAGCTGCCGGAAAGTGCCCACTCACCCAGCGTACCAGCCAGCTGATAGAACAGCACCACGGCCAGCAGCAACGGCAAGGTGACTTTCTGAAAGCGGGCTGCCACCAGACCGGCACCCACAGCCAACAGCACGGATTTCAACAGGATGGCAGGCAGCACGGCAGGTGCAGGCATGCCGAACCACCATGAGTTGAGCAACGGCGAGAGTACGGCCGTCAGCAGTCCGGCCTTCCAGCCGTATTTATAGGCGCCTACCAGTGTGAAGAAATAAATGGGCAGCCAGGTGACTCCTCCCTGCGGCACCAGGTGGAAAAGCTGGGGCAGGACAATGTTTCCGGCCACAAACAGCAGGGCGGTGACGTAGGTCTTCACGCGACTGTATCCCAATGTGTAAAGTTTTACGGTTGTTTCCATGTGTATTCGTTATTTTTCTGAGATTGTTTTTTCTTTTTCTCCGGCTTCCCTCATGCGGCGTACAAAGTCTTCAATCACGGGATAGAGTTCCACGGGATTGTCCGACACGTCGCAAAGGGTTTCCAGCGGACACCGTCCTGTGCGGGTGCGGTTGATGACGCAGGGCACTTCTTCGGCATAGGCCACCTCTACCCCTCCTTTCCTGAGCAAGGCGAATGCAGGAGTGCTGACCACCCGAGTCCATACGTGGGACACACCGCCCAATACCATCAGGGCTGCCGCTCCCTTTCCGATGATTTTATCGGCCAGCCAGGCTCCTTTCAAGAACTTGCGGTCTGTGGCATACAAGTCGTACAGGTCGGCCACGCCCCGACGGGAGAACGTGCGGGTTTCTTCGCCCTGACGCACCACGCAGGAATAGTTTCCTTCGTTCAGCAAGCGTATCAGTTCGTCCATCACAGTGTTTCCTGTTTCAGTTGTTCCACGTAAGCATCAATGCGGTGAAGCTCCTTCGGAATGTCGATGGACTGCGGGCAGTGCGGATTACATTGTCCGCAACCGATACAGTGACTGGCCTGACGGAGTTTCGGCACGCTGCGGTCGTAACCTACCAGGAAGGCACGGCGGGCCTTCACGTAATTCTCGTCCATGCGGTCTTTCGGCATGTTGCCCTCGTTCACGCACTTGTTGTAATGCACCAGCACGCCGGGGATGTCGATGCCATACGGGCAGGGCATGCAGTATTTACAGTCGTTGCAGGGCACGGTGGGGTATTTCTGCATCAGGTCGGCCGTATCGAGCAGGAACTGGTTTTCTTCGTAGGTAAGCGGAACCAGCGGCGAATACGTACGGATATTGTCTTGCAGATGCTCCATATAGGTCATGCCGCTCAATACGGTCAGCACCTTCTCCGGTGTGCCGGCAAAACGGAAAGCCCACGAAGCCACACTGCCCTCCGGATTTCGCTCCTTCAAGCGGGTAAAGATATGCTCGGGAATATTCGACAAGCGCCCGCCTAACAGCGGTTCCATCACCACCACCGGAATGTTCTTGCTGCTCACCTGCTCGTACAGGTAGTCGGCATTCACGTTTCGTCCCGATGCGTGCTGCCAGTCGGAATAGTTCAACTGAATCTGCACGAAGTCCCAGTGCACCTGGTCGTGCATAGCCAGTGCCCGGTCGAATTCCTCTTTTGTGCCGTGGAACGACCAGCCCAGGCGGCGGATACGTCCGGCTTCACGCTCCTTGAGCAGGAAGTCGAGCAGACCGTTGTCAAGGAAACGGCCCTGCAACCCACTTTTTCCGGGAGCACCCAGCATGTGCAGCAGGTAATAGTCGATGTAGTCCACCTGCAGGTTCTTCAGCGAGTTGTGGTACATCTTCACCCCGAAATCATAATCGGAGTTGGAGAAGTTCGACATTTTGGTAGCTACGAAGAATTTGTCGCGCGGATGACGCTTCAAGGCAATACCCGTCGACTTTTCCGACCAGCCCTGCACATAGACCGGAGCCGTATCGAAATAGTTCACGCCATGTTCGATGGCGTAATCCACCAGCCGGTTCACTTCTTCCTGATCGATGACGTTGCCGTCGCCACCCGGTGCCGGAAGTGTAGGCCAGCGCATGCAGCCATAGCCTAGCAGCGACACCTTATCCTCGTTGGGAGGGAACTGGCGGTAGGTCATCTTGCCGACGGGCACTTCCGTAGTGCTTTCGCCGGATTTTTTCTTGTCGGGCGTACAACCGTAGAAAGCCGCTGTGGCTCCCACCGTACTGATGCCGACTATTTTAAGGAAATCTCTTCGATTCATCTGTTTTTTCTCGTCCATTCTCTTTCTATATATAAAGGTAAGACAATCCGATTAAAGTACACGATGGCGTTCATGGCCTTCCACGTAAATGGCACTCAGCGGACGGGCCGGACACAGGTTCTCGCAGGCTCCGCAACCGATGCAGCGTGCTTCGTTCACTGCCGGAATCTTCAGTGAATCGGGGTTCGACGGGTCGGACGGAACCATGGTGATGGCATTCACCGGACAATGGCGGGCGCAGTTGCCGCACTCCTGCTTGTCGGTAAGCGGAATACACAAATCTTTTACCCACACGGCATGGCCTATCTGGATAGAAGACTTCTCTGCCTTGTCAATTTTCAGGATGGCTCCGGCGGGACATACATCGGAACAGCGCGTACACTCCGGACGGCAGTAGCCGCGTTCGTACGACATGTAAGGCTGCATGAAAGTATCCAGCGAATGAGAAGGACGGAGCACTTCGTTCGGACAGGCCGACACGCACAGCTGGCAGGCCGTGCAATGCGACTGCAGATGGCGGAGTCCGCGTGCGCCCGGAGGCACAATTGGGGTTTGGCGTACCGGCTCTTTCTTGTCCACGATGTCGGCCAGTCCACCGTCCATCTTGATGGCCTCGGCCTTCTTGGCTACCTGTGCTTTCAGCACCGAACCGGCCAGCAGCAAGGAACCGGCCAGGAACTCGCGTCGTCCGGCGGTACGGTCGGCTGTTTCCGGTGCCGGAGTTTCTGCCTTTTCGGCTTTCTTTCCGTAGGCAAACCGATAGCCGATGGCTCCCTTATGGCATTTTCCGATGCAATCCATACAAGCCACGCAACGGCTGTAATCAATCCGATGGTTGGC
>ERZ780212.1712-NODE-1712-length-16090-cov-3.076707_pt1 | contig 16090 bp, 8 predicted proteins | sample MGYA00511364_ERZ780212 | MGnify/ENA primary metagenome ERZ780212 (study PRJEB29588, sample SAMEA2147991) | human gut metagenome | biome: human gut; feature: human-associated habitat; material: faeces | place: Denmark | collected 2008/2010 ...
CAACCGCCGCTTCGCCTACGAAGAAGTGCAGCAGATACTTGAGGACAACGGAGTAATTGACGGTACGGGCCAGCCTGCGCCGCCCCCCGGCAAGGACGGATACCGCGGCGAGTACGCCACTGAGCTGGTAACGCTCGACCGGCTGGCCAAGAAGCTGCGTGCCGCAAGGTTCAAGCACGGGGCCGTGAAGTTCGACCGTGAGGAGATGCGCTTCGAGGTCGACGAAAAAGGCAAGCCCCTGCGCTGCTACTTCAAGAAGTCGAAAGATGCCAACAAGCTCATCGAGGAGTTCATGCTGCTGGCCAACCGCTACGTGGCCGAGAGCGTAGGCAAGGTGAAAAAAGGGCAGAAGGCCAAGACGCTGCCTTACCGCATACACGACCAACCCGATCCCACAAAGCTGGAAACCCTGCGCGAGTTCGTAGTGAAATTCGGTTACAAGATGAAGACCGGAGGCACCAAGGGCGAAATATCGCGCAGCCTCAACCGGCTGATGGACGACTGCTCGGGCAAGAAGGAGCAGAAACTCATCGAGATGGTGGCCCTGCGCGCCATGATGAAAGCCAAGTACAGCGTACACAACATCGGCCATTACGGGCTGGCGTTCGAGTATTACACCCACTTCACAAGCCCAATCCGCCGCTATCCCGACACGATGGTGCACCGCCTTCTGACGCGATACCAGAACGGCGGACGCAGCGCGAACAAGGAATATTACGAGGAGCTGTGCGAGCACTCGAGCGACATGGAGATAATCGCCCAGAACGCCGAGCGCGACTCGATAAAGTATAAGATGGTGGAATTCATGGCCGACAAGATAGGCAACGAGTACGACGCCCACATCAGCGGCATAACTTCCTACGGCATATATTGCGAGATTGACGAGAACCACTGCGAGGGAATGGTGCCCATGCACGACTTGGACGACGATTATTACGACTTCGACGAGCGCAACTACTGCCTCGTAGGCCGTCGCCGCCACCACCGTTACCAACTGGGAGACCCTATAAAAATCATCGTGGCGAAGGCCAACGTGGAGAAAAAACAGCTTGACTTCGCGCTGGCCGACGACTGATGCCGCACGCCGTCCGGCGGCGGCGCGTAAGGCAAAAGGCCGTGTCTTGACTTGCAAGACACGGCCTTTCATACGCAGAAAGGCGGCTTTTTGCAATGAAAAGGCCCACCTTTCGCACCGGCGCCGGTAACTTACCGCATACAAACGGCGCCCGTCTGACACGTAACAATCTATTTACCTTGTAAACTACTAACCTTATTTATACATCCAAAAAACTAAAAATACGTCATATCCTGTCCACGATGCTGCCCGGCAACACCGGCATGGCGCCGCTCTGGGTGCAAACGTATGCCGACACGTCGACGGCCAGCTTGTGGGCGTCAGGCACCGACATGCCCTTCAGTATGCCCGCGCAGAACGCCCCGGTGAACGAGTCGCCCGCGCCTACGGTATCGGCCACCTCGACGCGCGGTGTCTCTTGGAACGATACATGGCCCGGCGTGAACACGTAGCTGCCGTTGGTTCCGCACGTCAGGACCAGCATGTCGAGGTTATACTTGCCCAGTATCAGCCAGCACTTATTGCGCATGTCAAGGCCCGGATAGCCGAACATGCGGCCGATGATGACCAGCTCCTCGTCGTTGATTTTCAAGATATTGCACCGCCGGAGCGAATCGCAAAGCACGTCTTCGCCATAGAAATTCTGGCGCAGGTTGACGTCGAATATCTTCAACCGGCCGCCGTCTGACGGCATCACGTCGAGAAACTTGTGTATCGTTTCGCGCGAAACCACGTTGCGCTGCGCCAGCGAACCCCAGCACACGGCGCGGCAGTTGCGGGCCACTTCCTCCAGTTCCGACGTGAATGGGATGTTGTCCCATGCCACGTTCTCACGTATGTTATACGTCGGGATGCCGTTGTCGTCGAGCGTCACCTGCACCGTTCCCGTCGGATAAGGCACTTGGGCCATTACATAGTCCAGCCCCTTGGCGTTGAGGGCGGCCAGCGTCTCCTCGCCCAGCTTGTCGTCGCCCACCGCGCTTACGGCCATAGAGTTGAAGCCGAACTGCTTTACATGATACGCGAAATTGGCGGGCGCGCCGCCCAGTTTCTTACCTTCGGGCAGAACGTCCCATAACGCCTCGCCCAGTCCTACGATTATGTCTGTTTTCATGATTGTGTAATTTATAAGCCCCTGTCACGGCCTCTCAAAGGAGCGGAAGCCCCCCTCCCGGCCTCCCCGAGGGGAGGTGAGAAGCAATGGTTGCCTCATACATCCTGCCTCCTCCCCTCGGGGAGGTTGGGTAGGGGCTTCCCTCTCTACCTCGGGGAGGCCGGGAGGGGCTTGTATTTTTATTCTTTAATCCTTTTAATATAACTGAAAAGATAGATTACTCCGACGGCCATTACAGCCACGGCTCCTGCCTGTCCGGCGGCATCGGAGGCGAAACCCATGACGAGGGGGAACACCGTGCCGCCGAAAAGTCCCATGATCATGAGGCCCGACACCTCGTTCTGCCTGTCGGGAATGGCCTGCAACGCCTGTGAGAACACTATTGAGAAAATGTTGGAGTTGCCGTAGCCTACGAGGGCGATGGCAGTGTAAAGCACGGCCTTGGACGCCCCGAAGAACATGCCCGCCATGCTCAACGCCATCATGACGACGCTCACTATGAAGAACGAGCGGTTGTTCATAACCCGCAGGAACACCGAGCCGGTAAGGCAGCCCACGGTACGGAAGATGAAGTAAAGGCTCGTGGCGAAGGCCGCCTCGTTAAGAGTCATGCCCAAGCGCTCAATCAGCAGCTTCGGCGCAGTGGTGTTGGTGCCCACGTCGATGCCAACGTGGCACATGATGCCGATGAACGACAGCAGAACGACGGGCCTGCCTAGCAACTTGAAACAGTCGGCAAGCGACGAGCATACTAGCCCGAAAGCCGACTTGCCCTGACCTCCGCCAGTTTGCTGGTTGCCCTGTCCGCCGGTCAGCTTGCCGCTTGTAGCCTCCTCGTCTATTGGCGTGACAAACAGCAGTACGGCCGAAATCATGCCCACTACGAGATATATCATGAACAGCACTTTCCAATCGTAACCGAACGTAGGGAGCACTCCCGTGGCGCCCCACATGGCTATATATGGCGCAAGGAACGACGCGATGGCCTTGACGAACTGGCCGAACGTGAGCGTGCTGGCAAGGTTGCCGCCCTTGACGACGGTGGAAATCAGCGGGTTGAGCGATGTCTGCATCAGCGCGTTGCCTATGCCGAGCAGGCAGAACGAGGCCAGCATCACGTAAAAACCGTCGCCTAAAAGCGGCAGCACGAGCGAGATGATGGTGACGGCGAGCGACAGCAGCACCGTGTTCTTTCGCCCTATGCGGTTCATCAGGATGCCCGTGGGCACCGAGAAGATGAGGAACCAGAAGAAGACCATCGACGGAAAGACGTTGGCTACGGAGTCGCTCAGCCCCATGTCTTCCTTCACATAATTGGAAGCTATGCCCACAAGGTCGACGAAACCCATTGCGAAGAAGCAAAGCATCACGGGCAGCAGCTTCATATAAGGGGAAGCCCCCTCCCGTCCTCCCCGTGGGGAGGTGTGTAAAGTTTCCATAAGATATTGTTTAATTGTTGATTGTTAATTGATTATTGCATGGCATAGCGGCATCAACTCTCCGCCCCTCGGGGAGGCCGGGAGGGGGCTCCTATTCTATACACATTCATCTTTTTCACCGTGAACGAGCCGCGAACTGACTCGAACTTCATCCGGTTGTAAGGCTCTGAGGGGAACACTATGTTGGTCATGACGAACTTGCCTCCCTCGCCGAAGGCTTCGATGCTTGAGCGGTCGACAAAGAGGCGCAGGCGGATGTCGTCCACACCGGGCGCCGGAGCCACCGTCATGGCAGGGAAGTCGCGGCTGAACGAGGTCTCGCCGCTGTTGCTGCGGTCCATTACGAATTGCCTCGTGGCCGTGTCGTAATACATCATGACGCTTTCGCCCTTGGCGTTCTGGAGCGTGAAAGCTATCTTCTCGGCACCGTTGTTCTTGATTTCCATCTCTATTTCGTAAGCCCCGTCGTTGCCGTCGAGCAGGTTCTCTATGCTGTAAGAGTCGCTTACGTTGAACTTCTTGATGTTCTTCACGTCCTTGCGGGCGGCCTCTATCTCCTTTGAGGGGGCGCAGCGCAGCAGCAGGTCGCCGCCTTGGCGGTACAGGCTGAGGTCGCGAGCTATGGTGTTTGCCGAGCGGTACTGCTTTGTAGGCACTACGGCCGCATACTGCCAGTTGCTCATCCAGCCGAGGGCCACGCAGCGGCCGTCGGGCGCGTTGTGGAAAGTCACGGTGGCGTAGTGGTCCTTGCCGTAGTCCATCCACTTCGTCTTGGTGGGATATTGGTTGGTGAACTTCTTGCCGTCGAACGTTCCCACGAAGTACTGCGTCGCGCTTCCGCCGAACGGGCCGCCGGGGTTGATGTTGCATACGAGCACCCAGCGCTTCTCCTTAGTGCCCTCTATGGGCAGCTCAACGAGGTCGGGGCACTCCCACACGCCGCCGTGCGCGCCCTGCTTCGAGCCGAAACTGCTCTCATACTTCCAGTCTTTCAGGTTCTTTGACGAGAATATTTGCATCTCCTGCCCTACCGCGAGCATCATCACCCAATGCTTGCCGGGGGCGTACCAGAACACCTTAGGGTCGCGGAAGTCGCGCTCAGTAGAAGTCAATATCGGGTTGCCCTCGTACTTGCTGAAGGTCTTTCCGCCGTCGGTGCTGTACGCAAGGCTCTGCATCTGGGCGTCGCCCCACGGCGTAGGCTTGGCCGACGTGTAGAAGGCAACTATCGCGCCGCGGCCGAAACCGGCGGTGTTGTCCTTGTCGACCACGGCCGAACCGCTGAACACCGTGCCCCATGCGTCGGGCGTAATGGCATCGCCTTCATACGTCCAGTGTACAAGATCTGTCGAAGTAGAGTGTCCCCAGTGCATGTTGCCCCACGTAGAGCCGTAGGGGTTGTGCTGGAAATACAGGTGCCACACGCCGTCCTTGTAGAACATCCCGTTAGGGTCGTTCATCCATCCGTAGGCCGGAGTGTGGTGGTACAGCGGCCTGTGCTTCTCCATGTTGGCCATGTCGAACGTGTCGGAGAGCTTCATCTCCTTCCAGCAGAGCGAGCCTTGCGGCATGCCCTGAACGTCAACCTTGACATCCTTGCCCTTGAACACCGACAGGTCGAGCGGCACATAGTAATCGACACGCTCTCGCGAGAGGCGCACGTTCATCACCGTCGTTACAGGCATGTTGGCCTCGACGACGCATAGCTTGGCCTCGGGCGCGTCGTCCTGCACGGGCAGCAGCAGGTAGCGCGGTGCCTCGCTGACGGACAGTATGTTCTGTTCGTTGGCAAGATGGAGCACCTTCAGCTGTGGCGCGGCTTGCAAGCAGGCAGGCGCGAGAGCTACTGCAAATGTAAGAAAAATGTTTTTCAGTTTCATGTTTATCTGTTGTTTTAATGTTCAATGTCCGTCCTTTTCCACCCTGCCCGGCGGTTTCTGTGTAACTGCCTGACGGCCAAGGATGTTCCGGCGTGCCGCCTTTCGCAAACAAAGCGCAGCCCGCTTACCTTACAACGTACTTCTTTCCGGCTACGACGTACAGTCCGCGCGGCAGTCCTTCGAGGGCTTTGGCGGCCTCGGCGGTGCGCACTTTCACGCCGTTTATGGTGTATACGTCCACCGTCTGGCCGCTGACGGCCTCAACGCCGGTGATACCTGTGCTGGTGTCAAGATTCAGCGAGGTTGCCCCGGGCACGTCCCAGTATGCGCCGAAGGCCGTCACTTGTGCTCCGTCTGCGCCTTGGCTGAACGTGCCGTCGCCGCCGATTAGCCATAAACCATTGCCATTTTGCGGCGCGTAAACGCCCTTGAATGCGTCTGAAGCCGGTGTGGCAGTAGTGGCCTTAAACTCCTTTCCGCCGAACGTAAGGCTCTGCTTGGCCTCGGCAACGCTGGCTACCATCGGGGTGTTGGCCGCCACCGTCTCTGCATCGGCCAGCATGACGGTCTTGTCCGTGCCGTCGCCGCTTACGCCGGCGCATGTCGAAAGGGCTTCAGCCCCAAGTTCTGCGGCTGTAACGTCGAAGGGCAGCACGAGGGCGTTGTAGCCCGTCGAGAGCGGCTTTTCCACCGTTACGCTATTCGCCGTGAAGCCAGTGGGAACGCCGAACGCGCCGCTTTCCTTGATGACAACGTTGTTGGCAACACCGCCGACAGCAACATTGTCGCCATCGACATACTCGTCTGAAAAGACAATTACATTCGGATTGACATCGAGGAAGGCGTTGTAAGCGTCTTTAAGCACAACGTTCTCCGTCATGTCGATTGACGTTACAGATGGCGACAGCTTGGCCTTCAGGGCGGCGAAATCGTCGTAGTCATACCGCTTCCACTCGCCGTCGGCGTTCTGGCAGTCGCCTTTCATCCATGCTCCCGTAAGCTTGACACTGCCCGTAAGTGAGCCGTCGGCAACTTCGGAGAGCAGTTCACCGTCTACGCGTGTGGCCGGTTCGATGACGATGTTGTCAATATATACTTCCTGCGAGCCGTCAACATTGGCGGTCTGGGCGGTTATGGTGATGAGTCCCGGGCTGTCGAAAGCGGGGTTTGAGGCAAAGTCGAACACCACCTTTTGCCACTTTCCGCCGCCGCCATACCATGCGGCTACCTTCTCCCAATAACCTGCCGAGCCGTCCCAAGGGTCTGAAAGCTCGATTTGCAGGTTCTCGTCCTGCGCCTTACGTATCATCAGTGATATGCGCGTGCTGCCGTTAAGTTTAGTCTGAATGTTGTCGGCGAACTTTATCTTGATTATCTTGCTGTCGTTGGTCATGGTGAACTTGATGCACTTTTCAGAAGGGTTTACGCCGTCTTTTTCGGGATTGTCCACCACTTCGGGGCTGCCGTCGCCCCACAATCCGTTGGCGGCTGTCTCTCCATCCCATAGCGTTGTCTGTGCGAAGCCCGTTGTGGCAACGAGCGAAAGGGCAAGTAAGAATATCTTTTTCACAGGTTGTTCCGTATTGTTTAAATGTAAGGTTTTATTTAAAAACAGATGTGTTTTGAGGGCGTTTTGCAGCCCATGCGTAACTGCCTGACGGTCAGGCTATTTGCAATAGGCCGTCTTTCGGCCTGCAAAAGGTGGCCTTTTAGAGGGTGAAAGACGGCCTTTCGCAGGCCGAAAGGCCGTCTTTTGGAAATTCATCGCAGCGGTTTAGTAGTATCGCACGTCAATGCCGCTTACCTCGACAGTGCCGCCGTAGGAGTTGATTGACCAGCAGTTCTTCTGGTTTCCGTATACGCGGTTGGTGTAGGCAACGTTGTCGTTGATGTAGACTACGCACACGGAGTTGTCAGTATAGACGGTGACGCGGTACTCGTTGTCGGCCGGGGCGTTGAACACGTAGCCGTCAATGCCGTCGATGAAGCCCTTGCCTTCGGGGCCTTCTTCCTCGAAGTTGATCTTGCGCTTGCCGCCGCCCTCGGGGTTGACTATGATTGAATAGTACTTATCAGAGTCGGTGCCGCGGCAGAGCGAGAGGCCGAACTTGTCGTCGGCAGAAGCCGTCCTGACGGTGAACGATATCTTGTTGTGCACGTTGAGGCGGCTGAACAGCAGGTAGGCGTCGCCCGTGAGGGTGTACGTCCCGCCGGCTTCGGTCACGCCCGCGTCGCTCTTGGCCATCACTGCGGCCTCGCCCTGCTTGGCGTATTTTGCGTCGATGCCTTCAACGGCGCCGAGGGTGAGCGTGCCGTCCTCGTGCTGGATAAGCTTGTGGGCTACGAGGTTGCCGGCCCACTCGGGCTCGTTGGGATTGGCGCCGACGTTGGTGTTGTCGTTGCCGGGACGCGTGGGGCACCATCCCCAGATGTAGCGGTTGGTGCCGTCAGAGGCGGTCTTGCCGGCATAGAAGGCGCGCGAGTCGAGGAAGCCCTCGTGGTCGTCGGGCCAGAGGCCGGCGTCGTTGGCCGTAGTGGCCTTCAGCTCGTCGAGCGTGCGGCCCTTAAGATACTGCACCTTGCGTATGGCGGCGTGCTTCTCCGAGTAGACGAGATACCACCAGTCGCCCATCTTGAACAGGTCGGGACACTCGTAGAACCTGTCCCACATCATCGTCATGAACACGCCGGCGTGGCTCCAGGCCTTCAGGTCGTCTGAGGTGAACTCGGCCAGGACGCCCTTCGTGCCTTGCTTGGTTGACACGAGCATGTGGAAGCGTCCGTCGTCGCCCTTGAAGACGAATGGGTCGCGGAAGTCGTTGACGGAGTATCCGTAGTCGTCGCCGTACAGGCGGAAGGCGCGGTTCTTGCTCCACGTCTTGAAGTCGGGCGAAGTAGCGTACATAACCACCTCGCGGCTGCTCGTGTGGCCGGTGTAGAAGGTGTAGTAAAGCTTGTCGGCCTCGTTATAGATAGTGCTGCCCGTGCCGATGGCCGCGTCGGGCTCAGAGGCAGTTCCCGTAGGTATCACCTCGCCGAGCGAAGTATAGTTGGCCGCGTCCTTAGTGCTTACGCCCCAGATGGGGTGGTAAGTGTCGGCCGGATTGGGGCGGTAGTCCTGCAGGTAAAGCACCTTGAAGTCCTGTGCCACGGGGTCGTAGAAGGGCATGGGGTCGCCCACGTAGCCTACGTAAGGCTTGTAATATGTGTCTGCCTTGCTCTCGTCGGTGGGAGCGAAGTAGTTGGTCGTGCCGCTCCAGTCGCGCTGGGTGAGCACGAAGTCGTCGTCGTCAGAGCAGCCGCTGAACGCCGTCAGCATAGCCGCCAAAGCTAATGAATATATCATGGTCTTCATAATTTTTTCAATATTAGTGACAAGCCCCCCTCCAACTCCCCCGAGGGGGAGGGGAAGAATTGGCATGGGTTAATATTCAATTGCTATTAGTTAATTTGAATTACACCTGCCGCAAGCGGATTGGAGGCCTCCCCTCGGGGAGGTTTGGAGGGGGCTTGGTGCTTGTCTGTTTGTTTACTTGTCTGCTGTAAGATAATTGATTGCGTTGAGAGTGAGCGTAGCCACGTTGCCGTGATACTGGTCGTTGGTGGTGTCAACGTCGTAAGAATACCAGTCGTATGCTCCCGAGCCGATGCAGAGGATATGGCCTCCGGCTGCGTTCTCCGGGTACTCCCATACTACCACCGCTCCGTCGCCGCCGTAGCCGAGGTCGATTCCGCCGTGCAGCGTGCGCCAGTCGTCAAGCGTGGGATAGCCGCCCCAGTCGCTTCCGATGTGCCACTGGCAGGTGCTGTTGGTGATGCGGTAGCCGGCGTCGCAGGTGTAAATGCCCTGCTTGCCTTCGATGGTGGTCACGAGTCCGCTGTATATCGGGTGGTCGGCATGTCCGTCAACGAAGAAGCTCCACGGGCCGGAGGTTATTTCGCCTTCCGCCTCCGCCTTTCCCCAACAGTTGTTCGGGTTGGCTCCGTCGAGCGTTGCGCCGAGCTTGGCGGCGTAGTATGTGGCGAAGCGTGACAGCAGGAGGCAGCCACCGTTGTCATAGAACTCTTTTACGGCGGGCACGGCCTGTAGTGCGGCGGGTGCCGCTTTGTCGAACTTCTCCATGTTGTCGATGCCGCCGTCGATGTGCAGGTGCCACCACATTACTTTACATTCGCTAAGGTCTACGTTGCCTGTGCGCACGTCTTCGAACGATACGTACTGTGCGTTAGCGACGTTAAACAGCATCCAGTCGGCTGCGGCGCGCTCCTCGGGGCCAAGTCCGTCGATGGTGGCAGGCAGTCCGATGTAAACCGCGCTGGGCGCGTCAGACTTGATGACAGTCACTGTATATACCGCCGTAGCGGTGTTGTATGTTACCGTAAACTCGACCGGCTCAGTGAAATCGACCACCTGACCTGACGCCGGGGTTACCGTAGCGCCCTCTGAAGTGACAATCTCCGTGGTCATGGCGGTTACGTCTGCCGTAGTGGGCACACGCACGGTGATGGTGCGGTTCTGCTCGTTGATAACGCCGATGTAGCCGTTCGCCTTGAACGATGTTATGCGTGCGGCATCGTGTACAACACTTACCGTATAGTCAAAGTAAGCGTCTCCGTTGACAACCGTTATGCTCTGTGGCAGCGAGAAATCGGCCACGTCGCCAACATTCATCGACGTTACCGCGCCCTCTGATGCCGTGATGGCAGTCACTTCCATGGCGCGTGCGTCGTAAATCTCGGGCACTCCCACTTTAACAGTCTTGGCGGTGTTGTCGATTATGCCCTCATATCCGTCCAATGCAAAGGACGTAAGCCATGTGTCTCCGCTCAGGCGGAGGTCTGACGTGTTGTCGTCGTCACATCCGGCAACGGCGAACACTGCGGCAACGGCGAACAACATGGCTGCTAATTGCTTTATATTCAGTTTCATGTTAAATGTCTTTTAATTGGTTTGAAATGTCACCATCCACCGCAGTTCTGCGTGTAATGGCCGTTGCTTGCACTGATTTGGGCGAACGGTATGGGCAGGTACTCGTGCTTGTTCTTGGTGAACGACGCGCCTTGGTATATCGAGCAGTTGTCCACCTCCTCGGCATAATACTTGTCCAAAACCTCTTTCGCCTCGCCCCAACGCACAAGGTCGAAGAACCTGTCGCTCTCCATCGCCAGTTCAAGACGGCGCTCCATCTTCAGCATTTTCAGGGCTTCGTCCTTGCCGTAAGTGCCCGTATAGGGCTGGATGTTGAACGTGCAGCCGTACTTTGCAGGGTAGTCTGATATCATGCCGGTGCTCTGCTTGGCGCGGTTGCGCACCTCGTTGATGAGGCTTACGGCCTCGGCTATGCGTCCGTCGTTAAGCTGTATGAGGGCCTCGGCACGCATGAGGAGCACGTCGGCGTAGCGAAGCACGATGTGGTTCATCGGGCTTCCCCACCACGAACCTTTTATAAGATAGTCGCCGTCGGGGTCGACGTTGTGCTTAAGCGTAACGTAATAGCCGTAAAGACCGTTGCCGCGGCTCCACGTCGAGCTTCTGTCCATGATGTAGTTGGCGTTGAACTCATACGGGAAACCAGGCATGCCAACGGTCAGGAAGAGGCGCGGGTCGGCGGTTTCGGTGGCCGCGTCGTAGTCCTTATCGTTGAAAGTGTCGAAATACGGATGTCCGTCGGCGTCGGTGCGGAAGGCGTTCACGAGGTTCTGGCTCGGCTTGTAGAAGTCACATCCGCCGTCGGTAACGCCCGGAATGTTGGGCACGATGAGGCCGAAAGACCAGTTGCAGTTGCCGTTTGTGGTGCCGTCGTTCATTGAATACTGCATCGCCCAGAGTGACTCAGGCCCGTTCTCGTATTGCGGTTCGGGGCGGAAGTTGTTGTGGAAGTCGGTCTCAAGGGCGTAGCCTCCGGCCTGGTAGATTGTCTTCTCTGTGTACTGCACCACCTTCTTCAGGTCTTCCGCATTGATGCTTGTCACCTCGTTGTTGTCAGGATTGTCTTGATGGTAAGCCTTGTAGAGGTAAGTCTTGGCGAGATAGGCCGCCGCTGACGCCTTGGTGGGGCGTCCCTTGTCGGCCTGTGTTTCGGGAAGGTTGTCGTAAGCGAACTGGAAGTCGTTGGCAATCTGCTGCCAACCTTCGTCGTTCGTGTACGCGGTGTTCGACAGGTTGTTGTATTCGTCGGGCGAAAGGTTCTCGTCATTGGCGAAGGCAATGTTCTTATAGAGCTGCTTCAGGAGGAAATGCCCGTGGCCGCGGAGGAACTTCATCTCGGCTATACGCTGCTGCTTGAGCGGGAAGGAGTTCTCGTCGAGCTGGTTGAGCTGCTGCAACGCCGTGTTTACACGTGATATGCAGTTGTACAGGCGCTGCCACATGTCATTGATGTTCCAGTCGGTCGTCATTACGCCTTGTGATATTTCAAGCTTGTGGAACACGTCGCCGTCCTCCGTTCCATTACCTCCCTTGTAGGCATCGTCCGAGCGCACGTCATAGTTCCACATCGAGAAGGACGAGTTAATGTCCTCTGCCGAAATCCATCCGGCGTAAGCCGAGATGACAAGATTGTCGACATATTCGGGGTTTCTCAGCTGTTCGTTGTCGATAGTACCCTGCGGCACCTGTTCTTCAAGGAAGTCAGAGCAGCCCGTGCAGAGCATTGCAAGCCCCAAAGCGGTTGTATATAGCAGTTTTTTCATTGTTTCCTTATTTTATTGTTAGCGTGTATTTTAGAAGCTTACATTGATACCGAAAGTGATGTTAAGAGGTATAGGATAGCCGAAGTTGGGGTTTTCGGGGTCAACGCCGGTGAAGTCCTTGCTCTTGATTGTCCACAGGTTCTGTGCGCTAAGGTAGAAACGCAGGCGCTCCATCTTGAGCTTCTTGGCGAACTCCTTGGGCGCGTTATAGCCCAGTTGTATGTTGCGCAGCTTGAGGAACGAGCCGTCCTCGACGAAATATGTAGACACACGCTTCTCGTTGTTGACGTCTTCACGCGACAGTGCGGGTATGCTTGAGTTGGGGTTCTGCGGCGTCCAGGCGTCAAGCAAGCGCTTACCCTTGTTGAGGAAGCCGATGTTAAGACCGCTCCAGAGGTCGGTTTCCTTCTTCAGGTCGCTGATTACGTCGACGCCCTGCACGCCCTGCCAGAACATCGTGAGGTCGAAGTTCTTGTACTCAAGGTAAATGTTGAGTCCGTAGCTGAAGTCGGGCACGGGGTCGTAAATCCACTGCTGGTCGGCCTCGTTGATTACTCCGTTGCCGTCAATGTCGCGCCAGCGTATGCGGCCGGGTGCCGCGCCTTCCTGCGTTGCGTGGTTGTCGACCTCTTCCTGCGACTTGAATATGCCGTCGGCAACATATCCGACCTGCGCTCCGTTGGGGTGTCCTATGACGCTCTTGACGCCGTTTCCGCCGAAGGTTCCGTTCGCTGCGACGGTGACCGGCAGCGCGGTAATCTTGTTGCGGTAAGCCGAGATGTTGGCGCTGATGTCGTATTTCAGGCCGAACGAAGTCTGGTTGCGGTAGCCGAGGTTGAACTCGAAGCCGTGGTTCTCCATCTCACCGGCGTTGACCCACTGCGAACTGCCCTCGCCCATGGCTGCGATGCCCGCCATCTGGACAAGAATGTCGGTGGTCTTCTTCCAGTAATAGTCGAACGAACCGTAAAGAGTCTGGTTGAACAACGAGAAGTCAAGTCCGAGGTTTGTCTGCGTAGTGGTTTCCCACTTGATGTCGTCGTTACCTATCTGGTTGCGCTTGAAGCCCGACTGCAGTATGCTTCCGCCGTTTGTTCCGGCGATGTCGTAAGACGTTCCGTAGCTCTGTCCGCCCGACTCGGTTACGCCGTAGTTAGGCACGTAGATAGTGTAGCGTGCGATGTTTGAGATTTCCTGGTTACCGGTTTGTCCCCATGAGGCGCGCAGCTTCAGGTCGTCGAGCCACTTGAGGCCGCTCATGAACTTCTCGCGGCTGATGCGCCATCCCAAAGAAACAGAGGGGAAGGTGGCGTAACGGTTGTTCTTGCCGAAGCGCGACGAACCGTCGTGGCGCACGGTGAGCGAGAAGAGGTACTTGTCGTCGTAAGTATAGTTGAGCTTGCCGAAGAACGACACGAGCGAATAACCTTCGCCCGAGCCGTAAGCCTGGGCCGTGCCGACGCCCGCGTCAGGCCACATGAAGTCGGGATTAAGAATGGTGTAATCTTCCTTATAGCCGGAAAACCACTCGTCGTCCTCGCGGTTAAGCTCTATACCGGCCATTACGTCGCCGCGGTGCTTGCCTATCTCGAGGTTGTAAGTGGCCACGGCGTTCCACATCCACTTCATCCAGTGCTCCTGCTTGGCCTCAACGGCGTTATTGTCGTTGGCCACGTTGCCCTCGGTGATGGGGTAAGTGAAGATGCGCTGCTTCTTCTGCGCGTAGTCGAGACCGAAGGTAGAACGTATGTTGAAACCCTTGAAAAGGCTGAGGTTTATGTAAGCGTCGCCAAACATGCGCCAGTACGTATAGCGGTTGTCGGCGTTGCGCTCGAGGCGCGCCACGGGGTTCTCCCTGTCGGGATAGCCGCCCACGGGGCCTGCGTAATCGCCGTTGATGTCATACACGGGGAGCGAGGGGTTGAACTGCAGGGCGTTCTCCAGGAAGCCGCCGGGCGCCTGCACCTCCGACGTGCGGTTAAGAGTGAAGTGCTCGCCCACGGTCAGCACGTTGTCAATAAGCTTGTACTCAGAGTTCATTCGGGCCGAGAAGCGGTCGAAGTCGGAATGTTTGATGACACCGAGATTCTTGTAATAACCTAAGGAGAAATAAGAAGATCCTTTCTCCGAACCGTTGCTGACGGCAACGTTATAGTTCTGTATTACGCCCGTGCGCGTGGTTTCGTCAACCCAGTCGGTGTCGGCCGAGGGCACGGTGTTGGCCGAGTCGAGGAAGCGCGACATCGTAATGCCGTTGAGCTGCGGATATCCGTTGGCGTCGTAGCCCCAATCGTAGCGGTAGCCCAGCGGGTTGGTGTTGGGGTCTTGGCCGCCGTTGACGTATGCCTGCCACATGGCCTGGCCGTACTCCTTGGCGTTGAGCACGTCGAGCCTGTTGGCGTACATCGACACGGAGAGCGACGCGTCCACGTCTATTTTCAACTGTCCGGCCTTACCTTTCTTAGTGGTAATGATGATGACACCGTTGGCCGCGCGCGAACCATAGATTGATGCAGAGGCCGCGTCCTTAAGCACCTGTATCGACTCGATGTCGTTTCCGTTAAGCTCGTGCATGCCGGCCTTGGTCGGCACGCCGTCGATGATGTACAGCGGGTCGTTGTTGTTGAGCGTGCCGACGCCTCGGATGCGTATCGTAGCCGAGCCGCTCGGGTTGCCGTCGGCGGTGATGTTCATGCCGGGCACGCGTCCCTGCAGGGCCTTCATGGGGTTGTTCTCGTTGAGGTCGGCGATGTCGTCCATGTTGACTACCGACACCGCGCCTGTCAGGTCGGCCTTGCGCTGCGTGGTGTAACCCGTAACGACAAGCTCATCAATAATCTTGTTGTCCTCGACCATCACGATGTCTAGCTGCGGGGCGGGCTTTACCGTCACCGTCTTGTAGCCGATGTAGGTTACGGTCAACTGTTTATCGCCCGACACTTTCAGGCTGAACTTGCCGTCAAAGTCGGTGATTGTGGCGTTCTTCGTGCCTTCCTCGGCAACTGTCGCGCCAATAACCGGCTCGCCGGTCTCGTCTTTCACGGTGCCGCTGACATCCGCCTGCTGGGCAAACGCCATCACACCTGAAACGAGGAACACTGCGCTTAGCAGCATCCTTTTAATGTGTTTTACCATAATGCATTGTTTTTTTGGTTAGTAAACAATATTTTCGTTTCCTTCACCGCAAAATTATAATTCATTAAAACTTTAGTATTGCAAAATCATTCCAACTCTTGTAAAAAATCGTTCATGCAACATTTTTGATACGTTTTGAACGAAATTTCATACCGTTCGGTGTCCCGTTACGCGCCCGTTCGTAGGCCGTTGAAAACCAAGCAGTTACCTATAGGGTTGCAAAAGGCCGTCTTTCGGCTTGCAAAAGACCGTCTTTTACACGGCGAAAGGCCGCCTTTTAGCGTGTAAAAGACGGCCTTTCGCAAAACGGCTGTTCGCAGACGTTGCGTTATGCGTTCTCCCTCACCTCGCCCGGCTGTATTCCGAAGTAGTCCTTAAAGCACTTAGAGAAGTAGGAGGGAGAGGAGAACCCCACCTCGTATGCTATCTCCGAGACTGTCATCCGGGTTGCTTTCAACAGCTGCTCGGCCTTCTTCAGGCGCGTAACGCGGATTATCTCGACGGGCGACTGCCCCGTAAGCTGCTTCACCTTGCGGTACATCTGCACGCGGCTAAGCCCGAGGACGGAGCTTATTGTCTCGACACTCAGGCTGGAGTCTGACATGCGCTCGCGCACCACGCGGCCGAAGTCGGCCATGAAGCGGCCGTCGGCGGCCTGACGCACGTCGTATTCGCCGCCCAGCAGCTGCGCCACGTACTCGCGCACGTCAACGTTGTCATCGACGACGAGGATGAGAGGATGGGACACCGCAGC
>ERZ780212.1719-NODE-1719-length-16030-cov-3.674491_pt1 | contig 16030 bp, 14 predicted proteins | sample MGYA00511364_ERZ780212 | MGnify/ENA primary metagenome ERZ780212 (study PRJEB29588, sample SAMEA2147991) | human gut metagenome | biome: human gut; feature: human-associated habitat; material: faeces | place: Denmark | collected 2008/2010 ...
TAGAGCGTCGGATTCATAATCCGGAGGTCGTGGGTTCGGGTCCCACCCCCGCTACAGAAGCTAAAGGCCGAAGCGTTGCTTCGGCCTTTTTTCATGCCCGTTAACGACCGCTCGCATGGCGGTTTACCGCAAACGTCCATACGCACGGACTGCGGATGAACCCGAAAGGCGGCAAACGGCGTTGCAAAAGGCCGTCTTTCGCACGCCAAAAGGCCGTCTTTTACAAGCTAAAAGACGGCCTTTTATAACCATATTGACTATCAATAAGTTACAAGCAGGTAAAAACCAAGGCAGGACGAAGCCGTTTGCCGTGTCTCGCCCTGCCGTGTCTCAATGTTTTTAATAGTCAGGTGTTTCACTTATCTTGCCATCAAGCGTCACTATCAGGTCCATGTTATAGTTGTCAAGGTCTATCAGATAGTACGTCTCTCCCTGCGCTGTCTCGATAAGGTCGCAGTCGTCAATGCGCTTGCCCGGATACCGCGCCTCTACGGCCTGACGGATTTCGGTAGGAATGGAGCGTGTCATGTCGGTAGCGGTAAGCTGCCATGTGTACTGCAGGTTGAACAATATTTCCTTACTCTTGCCGTCGTGTATGATGTCAACCTCGTAGCCGTCATGCTCACGGTCGAAGTCTACCACCCTCGCCCCGGCGTAATTTCCGTCGATGAACGACTGTATCTCCGCAGGCAGGCGGTTGCCCACCAAGCCTCCATGATTGCCTCCGCCTTCGCCCTGAATCTCACGGAACAGCGTGCCGTTGGCATCGAAATAAAGGTCGTAGTCAGGCTGTCCATGCTTCTCTACCTCGATGATATAGAATGTTTCATACGCCGGACGCTGTATCTCGTCGATATCGTCTACCGCCCATTGTGTATGCGCGTATTCCGTTGCGGCATAGCCGTCCTGAACGGCCTGGGGCAAAGCCTGCAGGTTGTGGCCGTAATCCACCTCGGTCATTACCCACTCGCCGGTCTCCGTAAACCACGCCTCGTGCTCCTTGTTGTCCTTCCAGAACTCGGCAACGTAATATCCGCCGGCCTCACGGTCCCACTCCACATGGCCCACGCCGGCGTATTTCTCACTGAACGCCCTTGTCGCGGCATCGGGCACGGGCACGTTGCCGTCATCGTCGTCACTGCACGACGCAAGTGCAAATACTCCAAAAGCACACGCCATCATCCATTTCATCAATTCCTTCGTCTTCATAATTGTCATGTTTTTTTAGGGTTTATAATTCTTTTCCTGTCGCCAAAACAGCGGTTTTACCGCCTGTTTCTGACGCAAAAGTATACGGCGATTCTGAAAACAAACTGAAATATCTTAATATTTTTGCAATATCTTATACAAAATTCCACGTACACACTACAGGCGGGAGTTTTCATACATTATTAATTAAGCGGACATGAACCCATGTTTAATTTATACATGGTGATTGCAAAGTAAGTACACAGAAAAAAAGCGATTAACTTAGGAAAAATCCGTATCTTTGCAATAATTACCTTAAGTTACAATATCAATTAACCAAAACGAAAAGAGAAAAATGGGAAAGAAAAGACTTGCAACGACCGTCGTGGCGATGGCCGTATCAGCCCTTGCAACGGCAACGACGGCAGCGGGGCAAGACGTAAGCGGAAAAGTAAACAAGACGTTGTACGACTTCGTCGTGCCCGACAACGGTTCGTTTACGGAGGCCGTGGCGGCCGCCGAAAGGCGAAGCGACACGTCAAAACGTTTCCGCATATTCATCAAACAAGGACATTATGTGATACCGGCCAGTAAAACCGAGACAATATTAGGTTACGACAGCGTGGCGTATCCAAGTCCGATCACCCGCATAACGACACCCAACGTATCAATCATTGGCGAAGGCATGGACAACACGTCGATAGTGAACACCGTGCCACAAGTTGAGCTCAACAGCAAATACGGGCCGCAATGCCCGATAGAAGGACTGCACAAGAACCAGACCTTGGACATAGGCAGGAAGGCCGTAAACACCTACATACAAGACCTGACAATAAGGAGCGGTATGAAAGACAGGCGCGGACGCAACGGCGCCCTTGAAGACGCATCAGACAAAACCGTATGCAAGGACGTATGCCTTGCCGGCTATCAGGACACTTACCTTTCCAACAACAATAAGGGACGCTTCTATTTCGAGGGCGGAAGGCTGCGCGGCAACACCGACTACTTGTGCGGCAAGGGCGACGTGTTTTACAACGGCGTTGAACTGATGGTATGCGGCGGCGGTTATATCTGTGCGCCGTCAACACCGAGGAAATACGGCTACGTGTTCAGCGGATGCACGATTAAAGGCGAGAATCCCGAAGGCATAGAAGGCCGGTACACGCTCGGCCGGCCGTGGGGCAAGGGCACACCGACGGCCATTTACATAAACACCATAATGAAAGTGGCCCCACGGCCCGACGGCTGGAACGAGATGAGCGGCGGCTGGCCGGCACGATTCGCCGAGTACAACTCTGTTAGAGCCGACGGCACGGTTATCAGCCTCGACTGTCGCAAGAACACTTTTGGCGACGGGCACGCCAACAACCCCGTGCTCACGGCAGGCGAAGCGGCCGTGATGACGATAGAGAATGTCATGGGAGGCGATGACGGATGGAATCCCACCGAGGCCACGCGACAAGCTGACGCACCGGAAAACGTGACGCTTGACGGCACAACACTCACATGGGACGACAATGACGGAGCGCTGTGCTGGGCCGTATGCAAGGACGGTAAGGTAACCGGCTTCACCATACAACCTACTTATACCGTCGATGACACAGCGGCGGAGTACTCGGTGCGTGCAGCCAATGAAATGGGCGGTCTTGGCGACGCGGCCGCGGCGGAACGCCGTTAAGCACAATAAATACAGTTTCAGGCGTTTTGTTTGCGCCGCGTCAGATTTTTGTCTTACCTTTGCAGGTACACAATAAAACACGAGGCAACATAACCGGAGCCTCTACATTTACATTAAAAACAACAGGTAACGACAATGGAAAAGAAACTGAAGACAGCCACGCTCTGCGTCCGCGGAGGGTGGAAACCCAAGAACGGCGAGCCCGTACAGCCGCCGATAGTACAGAGCACGACATTCAAATATGACGACAGCGACGAGATGGGGATGCTTTTCGACCTGAAAAAGGAAGGATATTTCTACACCCGACTGCAGAATCCCACCAACGACGCCGTGGCCGCCAAGATAGCCGCGCTCGAGGGAGGTGTGGGTGCCATGCTCACGTCGTCGGGTCAGGCGGCAAACTTCTACGCAGTGTTCAACATCTGCGGCGCAGGCGACCACTTCGTCACTTCCAACGAAATTTACGGCGGCACGTACAACCTGTTCGGCGTGACGATGAAGAAACTCGGCATAGAGTGCACCTTCGTAAGTCCCGAAGCCAGCGAGGAGGAGATACAGGCGGCTTTCCGTCCGAACACTAAAGCCCTGTTCGGCGAGACTATATCAAACCCCGGATGTAAGATACTCGACATCGAGAAGTTCGCGCGCATAGCGCATAAGAACGGCGTACCGCTCATCATCGACAACACGTTCGCGACCCCGGTAAACTGCCGTCCGTTCGAATGGGGGTGCGACATCGTAACCCATTCAACCACGAAATACATGGACGGACACGCCACGCAGGTGGGTGGATGCGTGGTTGACAGCGGAAACTTCGACTGGGACGCGTATGCCGACAAGTTCCCGGGACTGACCACTCCCGACGACAGTTATCACGGACTGACCTACACCAAGGCGTTCGGCAAGATGGCATACATGACTAAGCTCGTGGCCCAGCTCATGCGCGACCTCGGTTCTATACCGTCGCCTCACAACGCGTTCATGCTCAACATCGGCCTTGAGACACTCCACCTACGCATGCGTCAGCATTGCGAGAACGCCCAGCGTGTTGCCGAATTCCTGAATGACGACCCTCGCGTGGCATGGGTTCGTTACTGCGGACTGAAAGGAGACGAGGACTACGAGCTCGGGCGTAAGTATCTGCCTGACGGGTCATGCGGCGTAATGTCGCTTGGACTAAAAGGCAACCGCGACACTGCCGTGAAGTTCATGGACTCGCTCAAGCTGATACATATCGCCACGCACGTGGCCGACGCACGCTCGTGTGTTCTGCACCCTGCAAGCCACACGCACCGCCAGCTTAGTGACGAACAACTGCGCGAGGCCGGCATAGCCCCCGACCTGATACGCCTGTCGGTCGGCATCGAGGACGTGGACGACATAATCGACGACTTGAAACAGGCGCTGGCGCAGATTTGATAGATATTAAAAGGTAAAAAAGTAAAAAGGTAAAACGGTAAAAGAAGGTGGCATTGACAAATATGTCTGTCACAATGCAACATAACAGCTACGCTCTTTTTTACTGTTTTGCCTTTTTACCGTTTCACCTTTTAATAGCTCTTTTTACCGTTTTTCCGTTTTACTTTTTTACCTTTAAGCTCCCTTTTCTTGTTCTATTGTGAAAAAGTACAAAAAGCAAGTAGCATAAGTCAATTATTCATGTTTTTCCTTTGCCGTTACATTTGAAAAACCTATATTTGCACAAGAACTATGACACAATGTTAGTTTAACTAAAACTTATACTATGGAAGTCGAAAAAATAATGCAAGATCTGGAGCAGAAGCATCCGGGCGAAGCCGAGTATTTGCAGGCCGTAAGGGAAGTGTTGCTGTCAATCAAAGACGTTTACAACCAGCATCCCGAGTTCGAGAAGGCAAAACTTATAGAGCGTCTCGTTGAGCCGGAGCGCGTCGTTACGTTCCGCGTTCCTTGGGTTGACGACAAGGGCGAAGTGCATGTAAACATCGGTTACCGCGTTCAGTTCAACAGCGCCATCGGCCCGTATAAGGGCGGTTTGCGTTTCCATCCGTCGGTAAACCTCTCCATACTGAAGTTCTTAGGCTTTGAGCAGACATTCAAGAACGCGCTTACCACGCTGCCGATGGGCGGCGGCAAGGGCGGTTCCGACTTCTCTCTGCGCGGCCGCAGCGATGCTGAGGTTATGCGTTTCTGCCAAGCCTTTATGACAGAACTTTACCGCCATATCGGTCCCGACGAGGATGTTCCGGCCGGAGACATCGGTGTAGGCGCACGCGAAATAGGCTACCTGTTCGGTATGTACAAAAAACTTACCCACAAATGGGGCGGTGTCCTTACGGGCAAAGGGCTCGAATGGGGAGGCTCTAAGATACGTCCGGAGGCTACGGGCTTCGGCGCACTCTATTTCGTCAACCAGATGTTGCAGACCCACGGATACGACATCAAGGGCAAGACAGTGGCAATAAGCGGTTTCGGCAACGTGGCATGGGGTGCGGCGACAAAGGCAACCCAGCTCGGAGCGAAGGTCATCACCATATCGGGGCCTGACGGATACATCTATGATCCTGACGGAATCAGCGGCGAAAAGATTGACTACATGCTTGAGCTTCGCGCCAGCGGCAACGACGTTTGCCAGCCTTATGCAGACCAGTTCCCCGGCTCCAAGTTCATTCCGGGTCGCAAGCCATGGGAAGTTAAGTGCGACATCGCACTGCCGTGCGCTACCCAGAACGAGGTAAGCGGCGAAGACGCTGACATGCTTTTGGCCAATAAGCCGATATGCGTGGCCGAAGTTTCCAACATGGGATGCAGCGAGGAGGCCGTCCAGAAATTCATCGCCGCCAAGCAGCTATTTGCTCCCGGCAAAGCCGTAAACGCCGGAGGCGTGGCTACATCGGGTCTTGAGATGACGCAGAATGCCATCCGCCTGAGCTGGAGCGAGGCCGAAGTGGACGAGAAACTACACCAAATCATGCACAATATCCATGAGCAATGCGTCAAATACGGACGTGAAAGCGAGGATTATGTAGACTACGTCAAGGGTGCTAACATTGCCGGCTTCATGAAGGTTGCCAACGCAATGATGGCTCAAGGCATAGTATAAACCGAAAGAAAAGTGTGATACCAAAACTTTTTCTCATAATACTTTTTAGCTTGACTGGCTGTATCCTTCTTCCCGCACAGGAGAAGGGTATAGCCAGTTATTATGCCAACCGGCTGCACGGAAGGCGCATGAGCGACGGCACACGCTACCACCGCGACAGCCTTACATGCGCACACAAACGCTATCCGCTGGGAACCATGCTCAAGGTTACCAACCTGAAAAACAACAAGAGCGTGATAGTGAAAGTGACAGACCGTTGCGGAAGCCGCCGCATTATCGACCTTTCTTACGCTGCGGCGAAACAACTCGGAATGATTTCGTCGGGATTAGCGATGGTGAAAGTAGAAAAATATACCATGCCGTTGGGCGTTCCGTTCAAACCAACAGACAATATCGACCTACCTGAACTTGATTTTGAGATAACTGAAAAGAACGATGACATAACGCCGATTTGGATGAAAACCGACGACGAACGTAAGGCCACACACGAAATCAAGACGCAAAACAGACACGACACAAAAACCTCTAACCGACACAAAAGAAGAAAACAATAATCCGTTTTGCCGCTCGTGATACAAAAGATTGCGACAAAACACATTTTTATTCATATCCGTTTGGTTTATATTATAAACTTATTTATCTTTGTATTGTAAGCAAACGGGAATCCGTGTCATGCCATAACACAGCAGTTATAATATCCAAACAAAAGCCAAAAGGCAAAATGCCTACAAACAAAAAACAACCGCATAAATTATGGAAAACAACGAGAAACTGACTGCCGAACGCAGTCTTGAAGTGATAAGCGAGGCCATCAAGGCCAGCCGCCGTGAGGCCGGACGCAGCGTGGGAACATTGATGACGGTGTGGGGAACGCTCGCCTTAGTAACAGGATGTGCCGTAGCATGGCTTTGGAGCGCTACCGGCGACAGCCGTTGGAACTGGCTTTGGGCTGCAGCCGCACTGGCGGCATACATCAATTACAGGCATATAGAAAAACAAGAAAGGCTTAGACATACAGCCGATACGTTCGCAACGAAAGTCATCAAGTGGATCTGGAGCACGTTTTTCGGTGTCACCGCGGGCGCAGTAATATTCAGTTTTGACTTCGTCTACGACGAAACCGCCGTAGCACACCTGACAATTTATCCAATAATCATATTCCTGCTGACACTCGCAAGCGGAACAACCGCCATGATAACAAGCAACGGAGCCGGATGCGGAAGCGCCATAATGGCGGCGTATATGGCGAAAGCCGCAGCCGAGGAAGGCGGCTGCGCGCAAGCTGTATGCATGGCCGCGGCATGTGTATTCGCGCTGCTGATACCCGGTCTTTTAATGAAATACAAGACATGGATGAACAAGCAACAACAATAGCACTTGTAAACAAGGCTAAAAAACACCGACATGCTGAGACCGCTTAACCCCATTTTACACAGCGAACTGCGCCTAGCCGTGATGTCGCTCCTTGTCAGCGTGGGCGAGGCCGACTTCGTTTACCTGCGCGGCCAGACGGGAGCGACGGCGGGAAACCTCAGCGTGCAGCTCAACAAACTCGAGGAAGCGGGATATATCAAAATAAAAAAGAGTTTCATAGGGAAACGTCCAAACACATCGTGCAGCCTAACAGAAGAAGGAATCAAGGCGTTCGAGGAATACGTGGAGGCGATTAAGGAATATTTGAAAGCCCCACCCGACCTCCCCGAGGGGAGGAATTAGTTAACAAAACCATACGGCCAACCAGTCTCCTCCCCTCGGGGAGGTCGGGAGGGGGCTTTTTCTTACAGTTCCGCTACCACTTCCACCTCTACCAAAGCACCCTTTGGCAGGGTCTTTACGGCTACGGCCGAGCGGGCGGGATACGGTTCTTTGAAGAATGTGGCGTACACTTCGTTCATCGCCGCGAAATTATCCATGTCTGACAGGAACACCGTTGTCTTGACTACATGGCTGAGGTCGATGCCCGCCTCGGCAAGTACGTTGGTAACGTTTGTCAACGACTGGCGCGTCTGTTCCTTTATTCCGCCTTCCACAAACTCGCCAGTGGCAGGGTCGATGGGCACCTGTCCCGACGCAAACACAAAACCGCCGGCCACTATAGCCTGACTGTAAGGGCCTAAAGCCTTAGGCGCCTTGTCTGAATGTAATGCTTTCATTTCTTTTCGTTTATATGTTGTTTTTCAGGAGTAAAGGAGTAAGGAGTAAAAGGAGTAAGGAGAATTGACTCGTCGGATGTCGTCCGTTCAAACGGTTGTATGTGTTCCGCATAACCGCTTTTACACATCCGCCATGGCTTGTTTCCTTAACTCTTACTTCCCTGCTCTTTACTGTTCATTCTTGGTTCTTTATTCTTACTGCATCCTTTCTCCCTCCCTCGGGAGGGTTGGGGAGGGGCTGCTTCTCGCTTATTTCAGCTTAAATCCCTTCTCAAGCAAGCCTTCCTTTATGGCCTCCACATGCTCGTGGTTGCGCGTTTCAAGGCGCACGCGTAGTTCGCAGGCGTTCACGTTGTGGCTTGCCACGCCGCGCTCATGGTGCACGCTGAGCACGTTGGCACCCAGCGAGGCGAGCACCTTGATGACCTCAAGCAGCTGGCCTGGCTTGTCGTCAAGCTCCATGGCCAGGGTGCAGATGCGCCCGCCCTTGTCAAGACCACGGTTGACAACGCGGTTGAGGATGTTCACGTCGATGTTGCCGCCACTGACTAGGCATACGGTCTTCTTGCCCTTGATCGGCACTTTGTTGAACATCGCCGCGGCCACGCTCACCGCTCCGGCGCCCTCGGCTATCATCTTCTCCTCTTCCATGAGGCGGAGTATTGCGGCGCATATCTCGTCCTCGGTTACGAGGGCTATCTCATCTACGTACTTCGAGCAGATGTCGTAAGTCAAATCGCCCGGAGTCTTCACGGCTATACCGTCGGCAACGGTCGACACGCTGGAAAGAGTCTCTGGATGATGGTCGCGTATGCTCTGATACATGCTTGGCGCGCCGGCGGCCTGCACGCCGTACACCTTGACGTTAGGGTTAAGCGACTTCATGGCGTAAGCCACGCCGCTTATCAGCCCTCCGCCGCCTATCGGCACTACAACGGCTTCAACATCGGGCAGCTGGTCTAGCAGTTCAAGCCCTATCGTGCCCTGACCCGCTATCACGTTGTCGTCGTTGAAAGGGTGTACGAACGAGTAACCATGCTCGTCGCGCAACTGAAGCGCGCGGTTGTAGGCATCGTCGTAAACGCCCGGCACCAAGCAAATCTCCGCCCCCAGCCTGCGCGTGGCCTCAACCTTACTGATAGGCGCGCCTTCGGGCAGGCATATAATAGACTTTATCCCGTTGCTTGTCGCGCCAAGCGCCACGCCTTGCGCGTGGTTGCCGGCGGAGCAGGCTATCACGCCTTTCTTCTTCTCCTCGTCGCTAAGTTGCGATATTTTATAATAAGCGCCGCGCACCTTGAACGAGCCTGTTATCTGCAGGTTCTCAGGCTTCAGGTAAATGTCACTCTCGGGGTTCAGCTTCGGCGCGTGCACAAGGTCGGTGCGCCGGAGTATCTTACTGAGCACGTAACGCGCTTTGTAAAGGTCATCTAAATTGAGCATATTTTTCGTTTTATCAGATTTCGGTATGCAAAGATAGTGAAAGGCGAGCGCAAAGACAAATGAAAAACGAAGTTTTTTGATTTGTCTTTGCCGAGCCACATCCTATCTTCACGAAGCAAATTTAAGCAAAATATGCGATAGTTGTACTCGCACAGGCCAATTATTTGAAATTAAAAACATAAAAAAGACAGCATACATGCTCCCAACCTGACACCCACCCCAGCCCTCCCGAAGGGAGGGAGCTTGGTTTGCAACAGAGCAATTAAGGGCGTTTTATGGGCACGTTTGTTACCAGTCTGTAAGTTGTTGATAATCAATGCATTTATAAAAGGCCGCATTTTAGCCTGCGAAAGGTGGCCTTTTATCGTGCAAAAGACGACCTTTTGGAAGGCGAAAGACCGTCTTTTGAATTTTAAGCATTATCTTTGCGCCGGCAACACGTTATTTATGAAAAAGAAATACATAATCGCCGTCGACTCGTTCAAGGGTTGTCTCACCTCAAGAGAAGCAGGACACGCCGTGGCCGAGGCCGTAAAGCAGGCCGACAATGGCACGGAAACGGTAACGTTTACCGTAAGCGACGGCGGCGAAGGGATGCTCGAAGCATTTACCGAGGCTCTTGGAGGATGCTTGGAAAAGGCTTACGTACACGACCCGATGATGCGCCGCGTGTGGGCGGAATACGGCATTGCGCCAGACGGTACCGCAATAATCGAGACGGCAAAAGCGTGCGGCCTGACACTGGTGGACAGACCGGAGCGCAACCCCATGAGGGCTACCACATACGGAGTGGGCGAACTCGTGGCGGAGGCCGTAAGCCGCGGATGCCGCAAGTTCATCGTCGGCCTTGGCGGAAGCGGCACGAGCGATGCCGGCATAGGCATGATGCGCGCCCTGACCGACAAGCTGGCACCGCGCGGCGGAACTATCGACGACGCGCTAAAGGGAGAATTGGGGCAATGCCGTTTTACGCTGGCCTGCGACGTTGACAACCCTCTTTGCGGAGCCAACGGCGCAACAATGGTGTTCGCGCGGCAAAAAGGCGCTACCGAAGACATGCTGCAACCGCTCGAACAGCGTGCCTTGAGATTCGCCCGTGCGTCGGCAGCCCACTTCGGCTTCGACCGTTCCACAATGCCCGGAGCAGGCGCGGCGGGCGGCCTAGGCTACGCTTTCATGCAGTATCTTAACGCTGAAATGAGACCGGGAGCCGACCTTTTGCTAGACATTTGCGGATTTGACAAGGCCATTTCAGGAGCGACATGCGTGATAACCGGCGAGGGGCACGCCGACCGCCAGACACTCATGGGCAAGTTGCCCGTCAGCGTAATGCGCCGCGCCGGACTGCAAGGCGTGCCCACATGGCTGCTGGCAGGGCGCGTTGACAACAAGGAAGAACTTTTGAAAGCAGGCTTCGCCGTGGTGGAAAGCATAACGCCCGACGGAATGGAACCGGCCGAAGCCATGAAAAAAAACGTAGCGGAAGGAAATATATTTTCGTCAGTAGTTAAAGCAGTTAGAGGTAATTAAAGCAGTTAAAGACATTACCTCTGCTACATAATCATAACAGATAAACAGTTCTTACCATAAAATCATTTTCCTGTTTATTCCAAATCAAAGAAAAGGTAACGTCTTTAACTGCTTTAATTACCTCTAACTGCTTTAACTACTCTTTTATAAACTTCCCCACGAACTGCCCCACCCTCTCGGCGTATTCAGCCGGATAGTCGTGTATCGAGCTGGCATGGGTGCATCCGGGGGTTATCCAAATGTCGTTGTAATGACGGTAAACGCCGTTGGAAGACAGGTGCACCGGATTGGCGTTGTAAAGCGGAAACACCATTTCCGACGGCACATACATGTCAGACGAGCCATGAATGTACAACATCGGCACCTCTTTCTTTCTTAATTGAGCCACCGGCGACGCCTCGCCAAACCACCACCCGTACCTCAGCTTACACAGCGCGCTGGCGGCATAAAGCACGGGAAACTCTGGCAAACCGAACTGGTCGCGGAGCTGGTGGCCGAACTCGTCCCACACGGAGGTGTAACCACAGTCCTCAACAAAGCACCTCACACTTTCAGGCAAACGCTCACCGGCTACGCACATCACCGTCGCCGCGCCCATCGAAACACCATGCAAGACTATACGCGGACGGCCGGTAGAGTCGGCGAAAAGACTATCGGCCACGCCTATCCAGCGTATTACGTCCTCACGGTCTTTCCATCCCATTTGTATTTCAGTACCGTCGCTGAGTCCGTGCGCGTGCAGGTCGGGCAGCAATATGTTATACCCCATGTCAGCGTAAATCCTAGCTATGGGCAACATCCGTGCGTGGCTGTCCTTATATCCGTGCACAAGTATCGCCGTGCGACCGGCCGCACCGGCTCCGCGGGCGTACACCGCGTGGTGGCGTTCGCCGTCGGCCGTCACAACAAACGTGTCACGCAGCGCGCCGGTTTGCTTCATGCTGTCAACCCACTGGCGCATATACGGATACTCGGCCAGCATCTGCCTGTAACGTTTAGCCGTGTCACGCGCGTCGGAAGCTGGCGTAAGAGCGTAGTCAAGCATGTACCACGCCGCGCCGAAAGTCGCCAAAAGGAGCGCTCCAAGCACCGAGGCGACTGCAATTATCAATGTTTTCTTCATTTTATTTTTCCCGTTCCGTAGCCGTAACTGTAACCGTAGCGGTAGGCGTAGATAGTTCCCGCGCACCGCGTTCCGTTCAATATTACGGCCAAGTTGTTCAATCTTCCGCTCCTGTATAGCTTTTCCAAGTCGTCGAGCATCGCCCGCTCGAGCTTTCCCGCACGCACTACGAAGAGCGAACGGTCTACATAATGTGATATTATCGACGTGTCGGCTACAGCATCAATGGGCGGACAGTCGATGAAGATATAGTCATAACGCGTCCTTAGGACTTGCAATAGAGCCGCAAAACGGTCGGAAGCCAACAGTTCGGCGGGGTTCGGCGGAATAGTGCCCGACGGCAGGATGTCGAGTCCGGGACATACCTTTACATGGTGTATTATCGTATCCACGTCGTCAATATGCCGCCCGAGATAATCGCTAAGACCGGGCTTTTGGCTGTCTGCGTAGCGCGAAAGGGCCGCGGTGCGCAGGTCGCAGTCAACAACGAGCACCCGCTTTTCCTTTATAGCGAGGCACGACGCAAGGTTCAATGTGAGGAAAGTCTTGCCGCTGCCCGTGTTATACGATGTCATCATCTGCACGCTTGCGCCGCTGCCCGGAGCGTTAAGAAACTCGATGTTCGTGCGCATTATGCGGAACGCTTCGTTTATAATGTCGTGGTTCCCGTGCTCAACCACAACGCCGTAGTCCTTTGCAGGCTGCGGTTTCAACGACATTACGCCACGCCGTTCGTCCTCCACCAACGGTATTTCGCCCACAAGCGGAGCCGTCACACGTTCCTCCACGTCCTTTCGTCCGCGCACTTTGTTGTTGGTGGTTTCAAGCAAATACACAACGCCAGTAGGCAAAGCCAAGCCTACCACGAGGGCAACAAGCATTATCATGCCCGTCTTAGGCGCAAGCGGGACATCGCTGCCAGACGGGGATTTGATGATTTGTGTATTGTCGGCGTTGAACGATTGCGACAGCTGATTTTCCTCCCGGCGTTGCAAAAGGAACAGATACAAGGCTTCCTTAACTTTCTGTTGGCGCTCTACCGACAGCAAGACCTTGGCCTGTGTGGGATTGGTCGAGATGTCGGTGTTGGTCTTCTGTTCGTAGTTCTGCAAGTGACCGATGTGCGTAGAGAGCGAAACCATGAGGTTGTTGAGCGAATTCAGCACCGAGCGGCGCATCTGTGCGAGCTGGCTGTCCATGTCTTTTATCAACGGGTTGCCCTCTCCGCTGTTGGCCACCAGCTTGTTGCGTTCCAGCTGCATGGCGTTATACTTGTCGATTAAAGCGTCTATCTTATCATTGTCAAGCCCCACGTTGACGGGTATCAGCTGGTTGGTGTTGACGCGCGCGGCGATGAAGTCGCGTATGTAACCGGCCACGGAGAGCTGCGTATTGAGGCCAAGCAGTATGGCGGAGTTCTTGTCGGCGCGCTCCATCGACAGGCTGTAAGCCTTCTCTATGTCGGGCAGCAGGTTGTCGCTCTTGTACTTCGATATGTCAGTATCTACGCTGTCAAGCTCGCGCTCGATGATGGCGAGACGCTCGTCTAGGAAGCGCGTGGCTCCGGCTGTCACCTCGTTGCGGTTTTTCATCCATACTTTATTATATATGTCGATAACCGCCGACAGTATATCTTCTGCCCTTTCGCCAGACACGTCACGGTAAGACAGGTCGAGTATGGTCGACTTTTTGTCGCCGATTTCAACCGAAAGGCCACCCAAGAAGCGGTTTGCGGCTACGCGCTTGGCCGTCTTCCGCACGTCTATCTCGTCGTTATCGGGCGACACACCTGAATAATGCGACGTGCTCTTTATTGTCAGACGGCCCAGCGGGGTGTTGACCGTTTGGCCGACATTGCACGTCAAGTCAGGTGAATGTAACTCTTTACCGTTCTTCACGAAGCCCGACATTTTCACTCCTCCGCGGCCGTCCAAACTTAAATGCAACGCCGCGGCATCGTCCTCATCCAAGTCACGGAACACCACTTTTACGGGCAACGACTTGCCGTAAAGCGTGTTATCATAAAACATACCGCTTGTAGTATAACTTACGTTGAGGTCCAGAAGCCCCACCACTTCCGACATTACATCGGGCGACTTGATTGCAGCGATTACGTTGTTGACGTTAGTATTATCAGAGAAAAAGCCGAAGTCCATATAGTCGTTGAGCAACTCGTTGATTATGGTGGGCTTGCGGTTGCGCTCGAGCACCATTATCGAGGCGTCGCGCTTATACACAGGTTGGGTCTTCTTCACATACAGCACGCCCACTATCAAGGCCACGGTAACGGTCACGACATACCACCGCCAGCGGGAGGCACACTCTATAAGGACATCGCGCAGGCTTACGCCGTCGTCACGTTCGTCAGAAGGTTGTATTATATTCTGTTCTTCCATTATAGTCAATGTTTCAGGTTCTTTACTGGCGTTTACTTTGGAGTAGCGTACACGACATCGTTCTGACGCAGGTAATACGCGGGCGAGGAATATATGCTCCGGGCCGAACCAAGGTCTATGCGGTAAGCCATCCGGCGGCCGTCCTCATGCCTCATCACCACCAACCGGCGACGGTCGGCTTTGTCGGTAAGGTCGCCGGCCATACCTATCGCATCGAGAATGGTCAGGCAATCGCGCGTAATGGCGTAACGGCCGGGATGCCTCACTTCGCCGAGCACGGACAGTCCGAGGTTGCAGAACTCAACAGTCACCACGCCGTCGGCCAGCAACTGCCGCCCGGCCAGCTGGCTTTTCACCAACCGGGCCACCGAGTCGCGCGTAAGTCCGGCCACTTGCAGACGCCCCATCACGGGAAAGTCGATGCAGCCACGACTGTCAACCGTATACTGCGACAGCCCGCGACCGCCTAACGTATCGCCGCCTACAACATCGCCCGACACCACAGGCAGGTTGAACAACGCGGAGAGTTTAGGGTCGCGGCTGCTCACTACTATCGATATTTTATCATACGGTTGCAGGCGGATTTCCTGCACGGAAGCGGCCGTAAAGGCTGTATCCGGACACATATCCCATACATACGCCTCATGGCGCGACGCTCCGCAAGAACACAGCATCGTAACCGCAAGTAATAATATAAATAGGTGTTTTACCATAAAAAAACAAACTTTAATCTTTTTGTTTAGACTGAAATCCTGTGCAAAAGTAAAATCTTATTCCTTAAAAACTTATTTAATTAAGAGTTAAGAATTAAGAATTAAGAAAATATGCCTTATCGGTTTATAGGCAATGGTGTTTTTCTTAATTCTTAATTCTTAACTCTTAATTAAATAATTCACTTCCTGCTGGCCTCGATGTCAAACTCACTGACGTTTGAAACCACGTCGTGATTGCCCTTTACGGCATACACACGGAACGTCAGGCGACCGTCTTTCAGCCTTTTTCCGGCTTTCACCATGGCCGTATAACGCACGCCCTTGCCGGGCAATATGCGCTCTACGTGTATGGTGTTTGATATTGTAACGTGCTTGCTCCCGCTGGTCTCCACCACCATAGGCTGCACGTCATACACCGGTTCCGATGACATGTTGTACACCTCGAAAATAACCTTGCACAGCTCGCCTCCGTTCAGGCGGCGGTCTTGGTTGTCATCAACGAAGCGCGCGTTGCGCACTTCAAGCGGATGGGCCAGCGGCTTTTGCGGCTCACGTATGCCGTCGTAACGCACCGTCGGGGTAACGTCGGTAGGGCGAGTGGCCGTATAGTCGCCCGTATAATCAGAGCTTTGGAAGTCATAAAGCACGTCGTCGCCGCGCCCTGCGGGGTCAAAACCGCTGCCGTCGTCATAATCACTACCATAATCGTAACCGTCATCCCGGC
>ERZ780212.1724-NODE-1724-length-15984-cov-7.811915_pt1 | contig 15984 bp, 8 predicted proteins | sample MGYA00511364_ERZ780212 | MGnify/ENA primary metagenome ERZ780212 (study PRJEB29588, sample SAMEA2147991) | human gut metagenome | biome: human gut; feature: human-associated habitat; material: faeces | place: Denmark | collected 2008/2010 ...
TGCCCGACTTGTCCGTTCCGCTCTTTTTCAGGTAGAGCAGCACCTTGAATTTTTCAATTTTCATACGCTTACTGTTTTTGTCGCAAAATTAATTTATGAGTAAGCGTCCATTGATTTGCAGAACGGTGCGTATCGGCGCAATCGGAACGGGCTTGCAACAATTTCATTTTCCGTATGTTACCTGTCCTTGCTTCGGTAACTGACAGCTAACGGCTTGGTAACTGAAATGGTGCAATATTCCGCACTCCGTTGCGTTTCCGACATTTGGCAGAATAATGAAAAACCGCTCATTTCAAACGGGTTACGTTTTATCTTTACTTGTTTGCTGACGGGTGCTCTGTGGGTTCTGTTCCATGCAGCAAGACATATAACCCACTCTTACATATTGAAAATAAAGAGTTTACAAGATTTATTTTTTAGACAGGTAACGGTTTAGAAACGAGTAGACTTCTTCAAATCACCTGCTTTTGCATAAATTAAAAGAACACTTATTTCACAATCAAAGATAGCGAAATTCTCTATCATAACAAATAATATACCGAGAAAAATCTCGTGAAACAACAGATGCAAGATTAACAATTTATATAAATTTTAATCGTACAAACTTCATTTTGTATATCCTTCAATCTATCTTGGTCTAATCTCAATTTTCTACCATTAACTACAACATAATTTTCTCCTAATTCACTTATATGGTTTGCATTTACAATACAATTCTCGCTAATAGTAACCATCTTATTTAGTGACATTAGTTGTTTTATTGCTTTTTTGATTGGAACACTTAAAGGGAAAGTCCTTTGCTCAGACACATAGACAACTGCAGTTTTGTCATCTCCTTCTGCATACAAAATTTCGTTAGCTTCAACACAAGCGTAGCCTTCTTTATCTTCAATCATTGCAAATCTTTTTTTGTTAGTTTCCTTAATTGATTTGCTCTTTTGTGTTTTAATCTTACTTAAGGTCACACTTTTCTGCCGCTTTATTGAGTATTTATTTTTTATCTTTCTAGCTTTCTTCATATCCTATTCAAGATTAAATGCATATTGACTCTACCTGAAATCGTCATCCAACGATAAGTGGCTGAATATATTTGATGTATCTTTTAGCTAAAGAAGTAATCTCCCGCTATTGTTCCACCGGATTCTTACAATATTTTGCAGTGTCTTGCGGAGTCGATTTTATTATACGACAAAGATAACGCTTTGCTTTGAAATACAAGTAAATGCCTTGTATTTTTGCTCCACCTCTATGTGGGGTTCATCTTTCATCCCAAATTTAGTGCTATGGTATTGGCTTTTTCGGTTTAATCCATAAACACAACATAGGGGTATCTTTGAATTTTGTTAAACATACATCTGCATCATTTAATATTAATATTCTATTCCAATTGTCAGCTTTTAATAGAGGTAGTTCTATCGCTTCATTAAATAATGCAAAGTTAGCTCCCATCTCATTGAATACTCTAACTATTCTATTGACTATAATCTCTATTTCTTTCGTAAGAATAGGCTGTTTAAGATCAAAACTTTTATGTAGTATAATGACTGTTTCTTCTTTTGATTTTCTTTCAAACATACAGTTGAAGTATCCAAAATATTCACAGGATATCTTTAGGTGTGTAAAAATATATTCTTGTGTAGTATCTGCTTTCAAAATTTGTTTGGCTTGATAATCTTTATTGATTTCATCAAAGTATTCATATGCTGATTTTTTGTTGTTATTGATTGCTTTATCAAATTTTCTGATAAAATCATCTATTGAATATACTTTTGTTCCAAAATTAAAGAGTTTATATAATGTCTTGCTTTTTTGACGTAATCCTTCGTCATCACTAACGATACAATCACAATATGATCCAAAAAAACTATGACAGCAATCAGCTTCCATATTTTTAAGTTTAACTTTCTTTCTAGTTTCTTTATTGACACCTAATAGATCAAGAAGCATATATGACATATAATATACTGTAGCAGAATCAGAGGAGGATAATCCTATTTGAGTCAAAATAGCTTTAATCATATCTATAAAAGATAATCCTAACGGAGCAGAAGCTAACTGTTCGTTAAAGACATTTTCATCTTCTGATGTAATTAATGTAGGATTGTATTTGGCTATGGTATTATCTCTTACTATTTTATATGGCTCTTTCTCTTCATAAAGATTGTGAAACATAAATTTTACAAATGCTGAAAAACTAGAATTATCTATTTGGAGTTCATCTGTTGAAATTGGAGTTCTTTTTATTATCCAATCAAAATTTAATTCTCCTTTTAAATCCTTCATACTAATATCAATAATATTATTGATTGCTTTCCTTTGTTCTTCTGTGATTTGCGAAAGATCAATATTTTCAAGCCAAGATATATCTCCGACTTTTCCTATATTCATGAAAGCATCTCTAGGAGATTGCTTCATAACCACCTGTTTAGCATCTTCGTATATTAAACGATTTCCATCAACAATAGTTTGCATAAAATCCATTTCTGCATACTTTATGTTTGTTTTATCATCTTGCAAATCAAATAAATGAGCATTTGAATAAAAGAAAATGAATTCGTCTTTGTGAGATAATATCTTTTCGCGCAAAAGAGAGTACTTTTCTTCCCTTGCGTTAAAGAGGTGGCTGAAAACTTGTTTATCCAAATATATTGTAATCATAAATAATGTGTTAATCGTAGAATACTATTATTGTTTTGTTAGCAATTCCTTCAAGACCGAAATTTTTGCCATAAGGCACTATCTATGTAACTTACTTTGTTTCTCTAAGGTAAAGTAAACTCTATGTATTCTCATCTTTGTACGGTTTAATATATATTATTACGAAAGTATTGTTCAATACTTAAATTCAATGGCAGATTGCAATGTTTCCGTATTGACTTCATCATCTATACAGGCAACAAGAGTGCTTATAGGTTATAAGTTTGGATACATACTATCAATATCATGAGCAGTAATAGAAAAAACTAATACGGATAAAAATCGGTAAACTTTAAGCATTCTTCGTCGTATGCTCTTAACACGAGTGATACCGGGATCTAATAACTTATCAATTCCAAATCTTGTAGAGCCTTATCCCCCCTTGTTCCGTAGATATACCATTAAAAATTCTTTCTAGAAGAGGGACTCAGGCAAACGCTCTGTTGAGGTTGTTTCTTGTCTGTCGGAAAATATCTCAAATTTGGATGAATCTCAAAAGGAGTAATTGTTTGCACAATAATATTGATAACCGTTTTACGTAAAACTATTTTGTTCTCAATCTCTATACAAAAGATAACTACCTCCTATTACTTATTGAAAATATGAAATTTATAAGATCAATATTTCGAAAGTAAAGTTTAGAAATCGCTAGATTTTACATAAAATAAAAGAACACTTACCTTAGATTTCAAAGGTACTAAAATTCTCAATCATAAAAAATAATATGAAGAGATAAATTTCATAGGAAAATAATATTCAATCTAGTAGGTACAAGATATCATATATTTACTTTTTATATATTCCAATGATTCAAGATTCCATTTTTGCAGGTTTTACGTTGTTGTAAAAACGTATAAAATAAATTTTATAGCGATATTTTGTAATATTACTACGAAAATCTATTCTACAATTTTGCTTTATATGATTTTATTCTTATCTTTGCATCATATGACAGATAAATTCAACGAATATGATAGCAGAATTCACCATTGAAAATTTTTTCTCGATAAAGTCTCCACAAAAGATAAGCTTTGAACCTTCATCAGATAACTTTATGTCTGACGAATATTCGTATGAAGTTAAGGATGGGGTAAGATTGTTGAAATTGGGCATCATCTATGGTGCTAACGCTTCTGGCAAAACCAATATCTTGAATGCTGTGGAATTTTTCAGAATGCTTGTTCTTAGGATGCCCAAAGACCGAAATGAGAAAACCGGGGTCGTTCCTTTTATGCTGGATGACACATCAAGGAATGAAAGGACGAAGATGTCTATGGTATTCTATATTAATAAGTCGAAGTATATCCTTACTTTTGAATTGGACGCAAAATATATCTATTCTGAGACATTGGTTGTTTACGATTCCATCCGTCCTACCAAATTGTACAGTCGTAGTTATGATGCAACTACAGATTCCACAACAATAGATTTCGGCGTAAATCTGAAAATGCCACGGAAGAGTCAGGATGTGATTTCCGGCAACACTATCAATAATTGCAGTGTACTTGCCGCATTTGGCAAAAGTAATGTGGAGCGTACCAGGTTGAACGATGTGTACGATTACTTTGCCAAACAGGTAAAAGATGTATTGGCTCCTGGTATGCTACTTTCGGGATATGTAAAATCACGATTGGATAAAGATGAAACAGGCGATTTGAAGAAGTTCATTTTAAATTTCTTGAAAGCATCTGATTTTAACATAGAAGATGTCGTATTGCATGAAGAGGAAGAATTGATTACCCCTGAATTGGAGCAATTGATTCAAAATGCCCCTATTGATAATGAGGCAAAAGCTGAAATGCTTAGAAAAGGAAAAATCACAAATGCAGAATTGACATTCAAGCATAAGGTTGGCGACAAACTATACGATTTGTCTGAAGAATATGAATCCAATGGTACAATGAGATTTTTAGGAATGGCCGTAATTCTGAATTTCTTGTTGAAGACCAACCGGTTTGTGCTTATTGACGAAGTCGAGACAAGCATCCACTATGAATTGCTGGCTTATTTTATAAAAGTATTTTTAGCGAACAGTGAAGGAACATCCCAAATGTTGTTGACAACACACGACATCAATCTTCTTAATGAGGATTTCATTCGACGTGATACGATATGGTTTACCGACAAAGATGAATATGGCGAGACCAAAATAGTACGTCTTTCATCTTTAGGCTTACACAAGAATCTTTCCCCATATAATGCTTACAAGCAGGGAAAATTGGTAAAGTTGCCGTTCTTAGGTAGCCAGTATATTAACCTAAATGACTAATGATATGGGGCGGACAGTAACAAAAAGTATCGCCATCATAGGCGAGGGAGAAACCGAGTGGTTCTATTTTGATTCATTGAGGGTGGCATGTCGTTATCCTTTCAAGGTTGCGCCTGATTTTCCGCAGCATAGCGACATCAATCATATTCTAAAATTGGTAGAATCTTATTTGAACAAGCAATATGACTTTATCGTATGCCTTTTTGATATGGACAGGCTATATCAATATCCTTCCGAAATGCAACTATATCAAAGAGCAAAGAAGAAGTATGGTACAAAGAAATACGCTGGCAAAGTAATGTTTGTAGAAACGAATCCATGTACGGAATTTTGGTTCTTGCTCCACTTTCTGCCAAATGTGGTTTACCGCCAATATGAGAGTTATGAGCAACTGATTCCTGAATTGCAGAAATATATGCCGGGATATGAAAAGACAAAACGATATTTCATACGCACCAACCTCTATAAATACTTAACAGAGAATGGAGATTTAAAAACGGCAATGTCAAATTCCAAAAAGTTGTGTCAACTCTGCAAAGAAACACCAGAAGATTTGAAAGCATATTCAGAGATTCATAATGTACTTGAGTTATTGAATAATCAAATAATATAACCTTATGTATTTAAGTAAGATTTATATAAAGAACTTCCGAGGTATCAAAGAACTATTAGTGAAATTCGATAAGAAACTAAATGTAATTATAGGAGCCAACGGACAATTAAAAACTTCTTTGATGGATGCCATCAGGTTGTTTTATACGTGGGGAGAACCGAACCGAGACATAGAAATAACAAAAGAGGATTTCCATGTTGAAATTACAGAAAATCCAGATGGAACTAAAACATTAATAAACTCTACGAGAATAGATATATGTTATCTATTTGAAGAATTATCGGCACAACAGGAAGGTGCATTCTATCAGTATTTGGTTTCCAAAAACGATGATACTATAGTTGCCAGGATTCATATAAGTTTTGAGATGAAGGAGAATGGAAGGATCTATTCCTCATACATAACAGGTAAAGAGGAGAATGGTCTTCGTGCAGACTGGAATACGTTTCATTATTTTCATCCTTATTATCTGGGTGCATTACGTGACAGTACACGTGACCTTATGAGTTCACGCAACAACTTGTTAGGAAGGGTTATTAAAAGAAAGATTGATAGGGCAGGTTCAGAAAATGACGTAAAAGGTATAGTAGATAGTGCAAACGAGCAGCTTTTGCTGAGACCTGAAGTAATAGAAACACAAACTGGTATAAACGATAACCTGAACCAAATAAACAGCTCAAGCCTTCAAAATGTAGAACTGCACATAGAACAGAGCAGAATTGAATATATCGTTAATATTATCAAACCTTTCTTGCCATATTCTGCTACTGACAAGAAAGGATTTGTACTGTCTCAAAATAGTCTTGGGTATAATAACATAATTTATATAGCATCAGTATTAAGTGACATTAAGGATTGTCATATAGAAGATAATGTTAGTATATACGCATTGCTTATAGAAGAACCAGAAGCCCATCTACACCCACAATTACAGGTGAATCTATATAACTTTCTTAAAGATGCAGACACAAATGAAAATAGTCAAACATTTATCACGACTCATTCTCCGACTTTGACATCAAGGATACCATTGGAGAATATAATCTTGTTGAAGGATAATACCGCTTTCCATGTCGGAAATTGTTTCAAAGAACGACACTCAGAAAATATTGTCCGTGATGCTGCTAGTGGTAGATTATTGCAGCAAGAAGAAGTTGTAGACTATAGAAAAATGATATCCCGGTATTTCGATGTAACTCGATCACAATTATTATTTTCGTCTGGCTGTCTGTTTATAGAAGGTATATCAGAGTGCCAATTAGTTGAAACTTTTTCTAAGCTAATAAATAAGTCATTGATTGCGAATCAAATTGAAATAGTAGATACAGACGGAACAGCTTTTTATCAGTTTTTAATGTTGTTTAACTCTTCTGACTCAACAAAGCGTTTACCTATGAAAGCGGCATTTATAACAGACGAGGATCAATTTACAGCGTCAAAGGATAAAGAATATAATCTGAATGAGTTGGTGAAAAACAATTATGCAAAACTTCATCTTCTTAGAGAAGGAATCAATACTGGTAGAGTGAATGGTCGTATTAACAATATGACAGCCATGTCCAATCGTCAACCTGGTATTAAGATATGCTCTGGAAAGAAGACACTTGAATATCAAATATGTAAAGCAAATGTTTTTGCTAATAAAGAAATGACTAAAGAGACTTGGCTCTACGAATTGATTCAGCAAATGAATCCAAACGGTATGGACAAGGTGGATTTTTACATGTCAGGACTTGAGGATAGAGATATGAATGAAGATGAGCAGCAGAATGTTGCACTGCTTATGTGGAAATGCCTACCTGGTAAAGCTGAGTTTGCTCAAACTCTTAATTCGTTTCTATTAGATAAAAATGAAGAAAGTGGTGATATAAAATTCACTTTGCCAACTTATATTCAAGAAGCAATAAATTATCTGATACCATGAGTATGAATTACGATATAACACCTCAACGGCAAGCATATATTGATGCACGTGGTTATACTATACTCACGGCATGTCCTGGTAGTGGCAAGACAACAAGTATTGTCAAAAAACTTTTGACTGTATCACATTTTTGTGAGGAGCATTATGGAAGCCATACAGGGTTTGTCTGTATGTCATTTACCAATAAAGCCTGTGATGAATTAAAGTATAAATACCAAGAAATGCATCATGAAAGATTGACATTTCCCAATGAGGTTTTAACTATTGATAGTTTTATTATGCAGTATGTAGTACTTCCGTTTTGGTATCTATGTGATGCGTGTAAAAAGAAACCAATAGTAGTGAATGAGAAAGAAATATTAGAACGAATTTATTACAACAAAATCTTGATAAACGGTATATGGCAACAATATCCAGTTATGGCACTACGCCCCTATAGTAAGATATTTTATAGAAAGAATCCATCTTTGATAACTAGAGACAGAACTTCATTTAAATGGAATCACAATATTGTAACGAATAAAAATGAAATAGCTTATTGTAAGGAGGCATTTACATATCGCTTAGAGAAAGGCTTTATAACAAGTAGCGATGCGCTGTGGATAGCATGTGATATATTACAACATCATCAGAATATAGGCAAAGCACTTGTAACTCGTTTCCCATATATCATAGTAGATGAAGCGCAAGATAATTCTGAATTGCATTTTGAATTCTTCAAACTGTTAAAGAGAGCTGGTTTGCAGAATCTTGAATTTGTTGGTGATATTTGCCAGTCCATATATGGATTCAATAATGCCAAGCCTGAATTACTGCAGAACATGATGTCAGAAGAAGAATGGAACGTATTGCCATTATCTGAATGCAGGCGTTCTAATCAACGTATAATAGATTTGTATAGCAAACTTAAATCAATCGCTGTTCCTGCTATTATTTCGCATGGAGTGGAAGATAAAGGAATACCTATTATTGTCTATAAGTATGATGATGGAAATATTAGGGATGTTGTTCGAAATTTCTATCAAATTTGTGATGATAATGATTTGTCCAGCAGGATTATATTAGCGCGTGGAACAGATAAATGTAAGGAACTATCTGGCGTTAAAGACATAGATTTCAAGTACTGGAAAACTGAGAAACCGCTGCCTTATTTAATAATAGATGCTGTCTTTGCTTTTGCTTCAGGTGACACGAATTCAGCTTTTAGAAAAGTAAGACTTGTATTAGCTGAACTTTTAGCTGGTGATAATCCTGATAAAAGGCGTGAGTTTGTACACGAAATTGAACATAATGTGGATTGGAATGCTAAGATATTTGGTTTTATAAAACAGATTCCTTCGTTTTCTTTAAGTTTCAAAGAATGGTCAGAACAGACCTGCGCATTATTGAAAGAATATTGGGAGCTTAAAGAAAAACCTGTTTTTGTTCCATATCAAAGACAAAAAGGATATAGAATGAAAGAAATGGCTAATGTACCAGTAGAACAATATCATCAATCGAACGACAAAGATAGCGAATACCACAAGAGCATAGATACGATACATGCAGTAAAGGGAGCTACCTTGGATGCGGTACTTTTATTCCTATCATCTGATAGCAGAGGACAAAGTATTTCGCTGAACGATTTCCTTAATAAGGAAATTAAAGTTATGACTGAAAGTCAGCGAATGATATATGTGGCGTGTTCTAGAGCCAGTCAATTTTTGGCATTAGCTGTACCAAAGTCTATAACAGATGAAAAAATTAAAAGAGCCCTTGATGGAATCGACATAGATATTCGTAATATTAACCTGCAAGGAGAATTGGCCTTTACTGATTAATGTTTTTAAAAAGAATCAGTGATAAAAATTTCTGTTCATTTTCGTATTAATTTACGAAGAACCAAGTTGCGGAAGTTCATAATTGTAAGTATTTTTTTAATTGGCTATATTTTATATATTACAAAAAAACAAGCTGTGCAAATTAGCACAACTTGTTTTATATCAATCAAATATTAAGTTTCGGCAAAGTATTTATTATATCCACCGTTCGATTAGAGAGGACGATGACCGACAAAAGTAAGTCAAGAACATAACGGGGCTGTTTATGTTCGCGGCTCCAGTCGTTAGGATCATTCTTGATTTGGGATGCTTTGTCGATAGTTACGGCATAGCGTTCCATTATCCAGTCGATAGCGGACTTACCATTAACGATGTACTTGTAGGCTTTAAGCGGAATGTTTTCAATAGTGATATGGCTGTTGTAAATGATGCGTGTCTTGTCGGCTACGAGCTTGCCGTTTTCGTCACGCACTTTGGCAAAGCGCATCTTTTCCACGGCGAAGTATTGATAGGTTTCGTCAGTCCATTCATTTTGCCAGATGTTGATGTCGCCAATAACTTTTACGCCCAAAGAACGATGAGCGAGCATCACTATATTTGCATAAAACGAATAATCACCATCTTTTCCAGTACTTTGCTCATTGATTTCTTGCTCATAGTTCAAATGTAAGTCGGCAAGTTCTTTTCCGGCTTTATAAAAGGCCATGAAGTCCTGTACGTTATCAACAATAGGAATGCGTGGCAATGATTTTTTCAAGTCATCGGCGAAACGTTCACGGTACTGCTTGGAATGAAGCAAGCCATACACATAGTAGAAAATATGTTCTTTAGTAATGGCTCGTGAACCACCGAAGCGATTGCGCACTTCTTTTAAAATCCAGTCTGTGATGCCATCGTGACGAATATAACGGTTTGTTTCTGCATCATCGAAAAGTGAACTTTGGGTATTCTTGTTTTCCTCATACCAAAACAAAGGAAAACATTGACCAGCTCCAATAGAACTCCTATCCACAATATGAGAAGTAATTGATACAGAAAATTCTTTTTGTCCAGCACTTCCATTTACACATATTGCAATATTATTATAACTATTTGGAAAGAACGACGGCATCAAATACCTACTCCAGTTAAGTTCTTTATTGAAGTAAAGATGTTGCTTAAAATAGGGACGGTATATTGCATCAACTATTGTTTTTGACTCAAATTGCAGTTTTTTACCCTTTTGTGCATCCTTAAATAAAGCTTCATCCCACTTTATTTTAGTTTCGTCTTTATCTACAAAATGTGATGCAACAAGATTGTTATTTTGAGCTAATGCATTTATAAAACGATTTGTTTCAGAGTTATAAAAAGATATAAGTCTTAGACAATTATCGGTTAATGTCTGTAAATTTGAGTTATACACCCATGACTCTCGATTTGTTATGACACCTGTTGAATAATTTGAAAAAATAGAATGAGCATTTATATTCTTTTTCTTTTCAGGAGCAAATGGAATCAGACTATCATATAGTCCATCTCTTTGATTTATCCAATCTGCCTTTTCGTTCGGTTTTATAACTTGCCAATCTAATCTTTGAGATGAAATTGATCGTAATCCTTTTACCATTTTGAGCTTTTGCTCACGACTAAGATAATCGCCGATGTCATGGTAATGAATGATGGCTTTTTGTCCTTTTTTGCTCGGATTCTTGACAAGGCAAGTGATTGCAATAGGTGTACGAGAACCGCTACCAAAAATTTTTCCTCCTTCTTTACGTGAAAGTTCACCCGATGTACGTTGATTTCCACGCAAATTCAGCACATAGATGGAGGTAAATTCTTCCTCAAAGCAACGGCGAATACCAGAACCTGCACTACTATCAAGCCAAGCACCATTACTAATAAATGCAACAATACCACCTTCGTCTTGTGAAATACGATCAGAGGCCCAACGAAAAGCCTTAATATAACTGTCATACAAAGATTTCTTTAATGAAGCTTCAGTAAATTTCACATACGTGTCTGCTATTCTTTTATCAAGATTAGGATATTGAAGGTTTTGTGCATCATCATGTGCAGATTTTTGTCCTATTGAGTACGGTGGATTCCCCACAATCACCCTCACATGTGTGGCCATTTGCTTCTTTACTCGCTTGGAATTGTCCTGAAAGAACTCAGTGAAAAGCTCGTTGTGTTTCTTCTCTGCCAGTTGGAAAGTGTCCGTCAGGCATATGCCGCTGTACGGCAGATAGGTTTTCCGACGGGTTATCTCATGGAATACAGATTCTATGTTCACATCCGCGATATAATAGGCCAGCAACACGATTTCATTGCAATGAATTTCATTAAGATACTTGCGCTCCATATCCTCCGGGCGGATAAGACCAGACTGCAACAATCGCGTAATGAACGTACCTGTACCCACAAACGGGTCAAGGATATGCACATTCTGTGCGGTCAGCGAAGTGTTGAACTCCGCCTTGAGAATATCATCCACAGAACGGATGATGAAATCCACACACTCTACGGGCGTATAAACAATACCTAATTTTTCCACTGTAAGCGGGAATGCGCCCTTAAAGAATTTCTCATATAGGTTCTTGATGATGGTCTGTTTTCCCTCCAAATTATCAATGCCACCAACATTCATGCGTACCGATTTGTAGAATTTATCCAGTATCTCGGTATCTTTCTCGAAAGCCTGTTCTTGTAAGAGGTCTATCATGCGTTGCATGGAACGGCTCACAGCGTTGTTGTTCACGAACTGGTAATCGGCAAACAAAGCGTCAAACACCGGACGGGTGATGATATGCTGTGCCAGCATCTCGATGGCCTGTGCCGCATCTACTGACGGGTTAAGGTCGCGCTGTAGCCCCTTGAGGTATTCGTTGAACGCCTTTTTGTGTATGCCGGACTGGATGAGTTTGGATATGCGCTCGATGAACTTATGCGCGATGAGTCCGATTTCCTTAGCCCAATTCTCCCAATATAGGCGGTCGCCGCACTTTTCCACGAGCTTGGCATACATGCCGTCCTGCAACTCACCGAATCTAAGTTCCAACTGGCGGGCGATTTCCGAGTTCTCCATCTGCCGCGCTTCTTCCTCTCCCTCCTGAAAGCTTAATCCCGGCCTGCCGATAGTGACTGACGGGGTGTAGGACTGTTTGTTTGGTTTCTGCTTGTTGAGTGCAATCTTATTCACCATCGCATTGAAACGGTCGTCGTGAGAGCGTAGCGCGTTCAGGATTTCCCAAACCACATCAAAGGTCTTGCTATTATCAAGTGCTTCTTCTGCTGAAACACCAGAAGGCACGACAATAGGGATGATGATATATCCGTATTTCTTCTCATCGGGCTGTCCCTTGTGGAAAGTACGCATCACACGACCTACCGACTGTACCACATCCACTTGTGAATTACGGGCGGAAAGGAACAGTACGGCATCAAGTGACGGCACGTCTACACCCTCGGACAAGCAACGCACATTGGTTACAACCCGACACTCCCGGTCATTGTCCGGTTCATCAGCCAACCATTGCAGAATTCCATTTCGTTCCTGTGAGTTCATAGAGCCGTCTATGTGTTTTGCGGTTATCGAAACGGTATGCGAAAGGCTTTCCGCATCCAGATTTTTGTCGTACTTTTCCGATATTTGCGGCAGTACGGAAGCAACATATTTGGATGCGATGCCCGTCCTGCTTGCGCTCTTGTCAATGGATGAACAGAACGCCACAGCACGGCGCATCATGTGTGGATCGGCATCCCATGTGCGATGATCATCACCCTGTATCATCTTTGAGAGACCGTTGATTACACCAATAAGTTTGGATGTATCATCAAAATTCAGTTCGGTGGTCGTATCGGTGATGTCTCGCTTGATATTATCAGGCACATCGTTTTCACCGACGGTAAGGACAAGCACTTTATAATCAGTCAGCAGCCCGTTCTGTACGGCATAGGAGAAATTCACACGATAGAATTCTTCTCCATAAAGTGCCTTGTCGTCCATTGAGCAAAGGATGCAGTCCTTTTCTGAAGCCTTTACTTTGGCCGATTCACCGTACAGGCGCGGCGTGGCGGTCATGTACAACCGTTTTCGACCTTTCACATTGCCATCGGAGTGTATTTTAGTAAAATTGCTCTCGTCCTTATCAGACAGTTTTACACCCGTAGTGCGGTGTGCCTCGTCGCAGATAATGAAGTCGAACACACCATATTCGCCGTTTGTTTCGGAAAGTATCTCCTGTTGTGCCTCTGACACGGCATCAATGGACTGGTAGGTGGAAAACACTACCACCAGTCCGTCATGGCTGCGGTACTTCTTCAGTTGCGAGGCGATGGACTTCGGATTGGTAGATGCAGGTACGGCAAGGTCTACCACACTGTCATCTGCATCATCATATTTGTTTTTCTGTATCTTACGCGAAGCCTTGGAATCCGAACAGATACAGACAGCCTTTATGGGTTTTCCCGCATCAGCTGACCATGCGTTAAGTGACTGACCCAGCAGGGCGATGGACGGAACCATGAACAACACCAGCCCCTTGCCGTTCAACAACTGTTCGGCGATAAGCAACGAAGTATAGGTTTTTCCTGTACCGCAGGCCATGATGAGCTTGCCACGGTCGTTTCCCTCTGTAATATAATGCGTGTATGCCTTGGATATGGCATCGAGTTGATGCTTGCGCGGTTTTTTGCCTTCTACGAGTGCGGAGTTTCCTGTAAGACCATCCAACAGCTTTTGCCAATCCACTGGGGATGAATTCAGGTCGGCCATGCCGACGCGTGTCACTGGCGGTTCCTGATTACGGATGGCTTCCTCGGCATTGCTCCCCCAATGACTGGTAGTAGAAATCCATACGCGATTGGAGAAACGGGTTGTTTGAAATGTAACCTCATTCGTAAATGTGCGGCTGGAGGTGGCGAGGAACGAATCCACGGCAGGCTTGTCTATCGTGGCATCCTCGGCATAACACTTGCATTGGATGGCCCAATAATCGCCCATTTCTGTCTTTGCCACAAGGTCTATACCTGTGTCTGTACCTCCGAAATCCTTACGTCCCGGAAACTCCTCCCATAGCCAGACTTTTTCCAACTCGTTGTAACGTGGGTCTGTCAGCAACCATGAGCGCATCAGTCGCTCGAACTTTGTACCTTTCTCCTTTTCCGTGAATGATTCGGTACGGAATTTATGCAGTATCTCCTTGAAATTCATCTCTTGATAAGAGATAAATGCAAGTAAAATCACATTTGAAAATCAATATGTTCTGTACCTATGAGAATATGATTGGCTCAACAGACGGATAGTTTTAATACAATTTATGGCATTATCAACAAGCTGTTTATGCTTATTCTTCAGTATTTTGTGTACCTTTGCATTATAACTATAACTCTTATCAAGAGATTCGGCTCTTTACTAAACAATTTTCATGCCTGTCCTGTTATAAGTCTTTCAGAATAAGTCCGTTCGCCTTATCCACCACATTCGTGTCAAGCGAAGCAAGATAGATGCGTGTCGTTTCTTCTGAATCGTGCCCCATACCTTCACTAATGACTGCAAGAGGGATATTTTTGCTTTTAGCGATACTTGCCCAGGCATGTCTTGCACAGTACATACTCAACGGATGAGTCAAACCGACTAAACGGGCTATCTCTTTCAATGCAATATTTACACGAGAGATGGCATTTCTGTACTGTATCCGTTCATCGGTACATCGGGTGATTATTGGCAATAGGTATTGCATGTCAGAATAACTTTTATATTTATTTACAATATCTTCCATACACTTTTCCCATTTAACGGTGAGTTGCCGGCTGGTCTTTTTTCTCCTATATGTCAGAATACCATTTTTCAAATCCGATTTTCTCAGATATGCCATATCAACAAATGACATTCCACGGGTGTAGAACGAAAAAAGGAACATATCCCTTGCATAATCAAGATGCGGCTTCAATGTCAGATCAAGTTCCTTGATATATTTGATGACTTTTAGAGGAACAGCACGTTTCACTGTCTTGTCAATGCCTGTGTAAACATGTCTAAACGGGTATTTCTGTTCAATCAGTTCTTTTTCCACGGCACGGTTATACACGGCACGTAAAATACGCATATAAAATGAAACTGTGTTGGGACAGATTCCTTTGCTTTTCAACCATGCCTCATATAGCATCATCATATCGCTATCAATTTCACAAAGAAGAATATCTTGTCCATAGCGAAACTTCATGAAACTGTTCAATGCCGCAGTATAAGTTTCTGATGTCCGTATTTTGTTCAATAATCCTAATTGTTTGATGATGCCCTGCATAAAATTAAAAAATGACTGTTCATCCACCCTGTTTTGAAAGGCAACTATAATATCATTCGCTATATATGTACTTTTCCGGTTATCCAGTTGGCGGATAATCATGTCCAGTCGCTTCAAGTCCCACTCCATGCGTTCCTGCAAGGAAAGGAGCAGATTGCTTCGTTCCGAACTACCGACAATGATACAGCTTCCAGCTTCGTTCCATTCATCCGTAAATATCCGGTAATCCGTCTTTAACTGACGGATTACACGGTTCTGGATAATCTGATAATAGACGGTACCTTCCTTTCCCTCTATGGTGGAAGGTCTGAATTTTACTTTCACACTGGCCATATCAATCGGATTCAGATTCTACCTGTAACTTAAGTTTC
>ERZ780212.1734-NODE-1734-length-15881-cov-3.090484_pt1 | contig 15881 bp, 13 predicted proteins | sample MGYA00511364_ERZ780212 | MGnify/ENA primary metagenome ERZ780212 (study PRJEB29588, sample SAMEA2147991) | human gut metagenome | biome: human gut; feature: human-associated habitat; material: faeces | place: Denmark | collected 2008/2010 ...
CACAGCCTCGGATCCTGCCGCAGTGCAGTACTTCGCCCCGTTTGCAGGAGCCGCCATAGGCGAATATTTCCGGGATACGGGACGTCACGCCCTCGTGGTGTACGATGACCTTTCCAAGCAGGCCGTCGCTTATCGTGAGGTTTCTCTGATTCTCCGCCGTCCGTCAGGACGAGAGGCCTATCCCGGAGACATTTTCTACCTGCATTCCCGTCTGCTGGAGAGGGCGGCAAAGATTATCGCCCAGGAAGATGTTGCCCGTGAAATGAATGATCTGCCGGAATCCATGAAGGGTAAGGTGCGTGGAGGCGGCTCGCTTACGGCCCTGCCTATCATTGAGACGCAGGCTGGGGACGTGTCTGCCTACATTCCGACCAATGTGATATCCATCACTGACGGCCAGATATTCCTTGATACCAATCTGTTTAACGAAGGCAACATGCCGGCGATAGATGTAGGTATATCCGTTTCCCGTGTCGGCGGCAATGCTCAGGTCAAGGCCATGAAGAAGGTGGCCGGAACGCTTAAGATAGATCAGGCGCAGTTCCGCGAACTGGAGTCGTTCTCCAAGTTCAGCAGTGATATGGACCCTGTGACGGCGGCTGTTTTGGACCGTGGACGCAAGAATACCCGTCTGCTCGTGCAGCCCCAGTACAGTCCCATGCCTGTGGGCCAGCAGATAGCCGTCCTCTACTGTGGTACGCATGGTCTGCTGAGGGATGTGCCGATGGAGCATGTGGAGGATTTTGAGAGGCTGCTGATTGAGGCCTTGAAGCCGACCGGTGTATTCGGCACACTGGCGGCCGGAAATCTGGATGAGGATACCTGTCATACGATAGAAAAGGCAGCCGCCGAGGTGGCCTCTTCCCTAAAGGCTTAGGACTATGGCTGCGCTGAAAGAGCTGAAAGGACGTATAAACTCCGTGCAGAACACGTTGAAGATCACTTCCGCGATGAAGATGGTCTCGTCGGCCAAGCTGCATCGTGTTCAGGCTTTGATGGAGGCTCTTGCGCGGTATGAGAACCGTTTTACCGAGACGGTGGCGGCATTGTGCAGCGATCCTGATGTGGTGACGGCCTCGCCGCTATATCTGCCGCATAAGGAACTGCGGCATGCCGTAGTGATAGCTCTGGCTTCGGACAGTTCTCTGTGCGGGGCTTTCAACGCCAATGCCGTGCGGCAGCTGGAGTCCGTCCTGAAATCCCTGATATCCGAAGGATTCTCAAAGATAACAATATGTCCGATAGGGGAGAAGATGGTGCAGGCAGTCGTCCGGCCTGCCTTTGCGGCGAGGTTTGCTCCGGCATTGGAGATCAATCTGGATTACAGGCATCTGGCCGGGAAGTATTCGTTTGACGGCATAGCGCCTTTGGCAACACAGCTGATGCAGGACTATATTGCAGACCGTAACGACAGGGTCTGCATGGTCTACAATCATTTCCGCTCAATGGGGCATCAGGTGCCGGTTACTGACCAGCTTCTGCCTTTCAAGGAGGAGAGCGTGGACAATGCCGGACGCGAGGCGGCCCATGACTATATACTGGAGCCAGGTCCTGACGAACTGCTTGCCGCTCTGCTGCCCTCGGCTACCCGCATCCGTCTTTACCGTGTGCTGCTGGACAGTGTTACAGCTGAAAATGCCGCCCGCATGATAGCCATGCAGACGGCAACTGATAATGCTCAGGAACTTATCGATGATCTTTCTCTCGAATATAACAAGCGCCGGCAACAGGCCATCACAGCAGAACTTGCCGATATCACATCCTCTCTTCAGAGCTGATGCTCAGGTTGAGGGATGCGGCCTTTAATCTTTCTACAGCATAAGGGCTTTGGCGATGGTCTCCGAGGATTCGGTACCTGCGATGTGCTCCAGAATTTTCAGACCGAAGGCTACCGCATGGCCCGGACCGCTGGCCGATATGATGTTGCCGTCTTTGACAACGCCATCTCTCTGGTCAATGATGGTGACACCTTTTGCTGTGAGGGCCGGCTCGAATCCTTCATAGCAGGTCATCCTGAGGCTGCCCTTGGCTTTGACTACTTCGTCAAGAGGCAGCTGTGACAGTACCAGGCCTGGTGCCGCACATATTGCCGCAACTGTTCCGCCCTCTGCAAAATGCCTCTGCATCCGGTTCATCAGCGGAGCGCATTCGGCCAGATTGGAAGTGCCGGGCATCCCTCCGGGGAATATCATGATGTCCTCCTTGCGGATATCGTCCAGGGGATATTCCTCCAGAGTCGACTCGGCGTTGACACTTATACGCTGTGCACTTGTCACGGCGTGGGTGCTGCCGATGGATATGATGTTGAGCTCGATGCCGCCTCTTATGAGGATGTCGGCGGGGGCCATGGCCTCGGTAATCTCGAAGCCTTCGGCCAGAAAGATAAATGCACGTGGTTGAGTGTTCATGACGTTTATTTTTTAGGGGTTAAAGCATCGTGTAGAGGGCGGTGGAGGCACCGGCTATGCCAAATGCGGCTGCTATGACCGCGAACAGGAACAGTATGAGTATGATATCTATCAGCGAGATGATGAATCCGGCAATGGCCAGTCCCCGTGGTCTTCTGAACATGCCTATGAATGAGAATATGAGTCCCAGAATCCATATAATCCATCCGAAGACGGGAACCCATCCGAAAATAAAAGTGATCAGAGACAGTACGAATCCGGCTGTTCCCAGTCCGTTTGTACGCCTTTCGATGTATACGGGTCCGCGGTAATTGTTGTCGTAGACTTCCATGGCTTTTGTCGTTTTGTTGTAAAGTTACTTAGCAAATATAGTAATAAACTGAAAGTAATGCAAGTTTACTTGCTGTTGCCGGTGCAGGGCAATATGCTCATCTCGCAGCGTGCGCAGTCGAAGACGGCTTTGAACAGGCGGCCGTTGTTGCTCAGGTAGAGCGGTGTGGCTTTTTCCTTAGGATTGATCTTTGGGCAGCGTCCGGTCTCGTAGCGGATACAGTATTTGCACCGCATGAGCTCCACCTTGGATGACCGGTCCAGCTCAAATGCCGTGCCAGGCTCTACGCCTGCAGCCAGGTAGATGCTGCGGGACAGAGAGTTGGCGCAGTTGAGCTGTAACTTTTGCGCGGGAGGAACAATCTTGTTCCTGTCGATGTGGTCAAACGGAACGGAGAGGGTCATGTCCGGCTGTGCCGGAACAGGCTCCAGTCTCCGGGCCAGTTCCCGGCGCAGGGCATTTGCGGTTGATGAAGGCAGGAATGGAAGCGGACCGTCATCGGGCAGCTCCGTCAGAGTAAATGCGAAAATCCCGCTTCTTTTGGACAAGGATGCGTGCAGGCCTGCTGCGGCCTTGTCCCGGTTGAGCGCCTGTTCCGCTTCAAAGCTCACGGATGCGGCGGGTGTGTTTCCGGGAGCGGTGGCTGTAATGGTATACCGGTTTTCATCCATGGCTTTAAGTGCCAGTGTAGCCTGTATTAGCCTGAGAGGAGGATTGTTTTCCAGGTTTTTTTCCAGGGCGTGATTGAAATTGCGGTAAACCGGCAGTCCGGGAGTCAGTTCCACTCTCTGGTTACATGTTATGGTATTGCCGCGCACGATATCGGCCTTCATTCCGAGTATTTCACCTTTTTCTGAGATTACGCAGAGTCCGTCTCCGTTGGCCAGAGGGGTGCTTAGATTTTTGCGCGGGCGTATCTCAAAGACAGTGGACTGATTTCCTGCACGGTTATTAAGTACTCTTATTGTATCGCCTACAGGCTCGCCTACGCCTTTGGCATAGTCTCCGGAGCACCACTGGCCGCGCTTTCCGTCGATGAAGTAGTGTGTGTAGCCTCGGTTGAAAGTGGCTTCCGGGTGGGGAGTGAATCCTCCGGCCGGTGAGCCACAGGAACTGCGGACGTATCTCCCCTGACTGTTTTTAACCAAAGTGTCCAGTGTATTGTTGTAGGAGCGCACGATGTTGCGCACATAAGAGATGTTCTTGAGCCGGCCCTCTATCTTGAACGATGTGGCCCCGGCTTCGGCCAGCTGCTCCAGACGGTCCTGAAGGGAGAGGTCTTTGAGTGAGAGTACGGCTTTGTCTTTAAGTAGTGTCCGTCCGTCGGTGTCCAGCAGATCATAGCGGGAGCGGCAGGCCTGGATGCAGCGGCCCCGGTTGGCGCTGCGCTCTGCGAGGTATTGGCTCATATAGCACTGGCCGCTGTAGGACACACACAGGGCCCCGTGAACGAAGCATTCTATGCCGCAGCCCGGTACGGCTTCCGCTATCTCCCGTATCTGTCTCAGGCTCAGTTCGCGTGCCAGCACCAGCCTCTTGAACCCGAGCGAGGCCAGCCAGCGGGCCTGCTCCACTGTGCGGATATTGCACTGGGTGGAGGCATGCAGCTCTATGGACGGAATCTTCATGGCCATCAGCCCGAGGTCCTGGACGATGAGGGCGTCGCAGCCGGCTTCCACAGCGCGTAATACGCACTGTCTGGCATCATCCAGCTCATTCTCGTAGATGAGCGTGTTGAGTGTAAGGAATACCTTGACTCCGAATTTGTGAGCGTAGCCGCACAGCCCGGCGATGTCGTCGAAACTGTTACCTGCGGCTTCCCTGGCGCCGAACGAAGGGCCGGCGATATGTACGGCATCGGCACCGCAGTCTATGGCCGCGATGCCGATGTCCTTATTCTTAGCCGGGGCAAGAAGCTCTAATGCTACTGGCATTTGAGTTCGTTGTCTACTTTGTGCTTTGCGTACTCGGCAAACTGAGGGTTGTTCATGATGGCCCTGTAGTTGACGCAGGCGTTGGTCTTGTCGCCTGTGACCTCGTATGCCGTAGCCAGTTGGTATCTGATCTGGTCGATGTTCTTGGCGTTGGGAGAGGCGGCGATGAATCCCTCGAAGTTCTCGATGGCTGCGGCGTAGTTTTTCAACTGAAGAGCTGCTGTGCCGGCGATCTGCATGGCTGTGGGATTGGGCTGTACATCATTGGCCTTCTGAGCGTATTCGAGAGCACTCTCGTAGTTCTTTGCTTTGAGCTGTGAGTTGGATATCGTAAGATAGAGAGTCGCGATTTCCTTGTCAGCAGCATTCTTCTGTCCCAGTTCGGAAGCCTTTGTGAGAGCGGATATAGCTGTCTCAATGTCGTTTACGCGACGTGCTGCCTGGCCCAGGCGGAGATAGCCGACAGCATCGTTGGGGTTGGCTTCAACCACTTTCTTGTAGCTCTCGATGGCTGCGTCGTAGTCTTTCTGATTGAGGAAGAGGTTGCCCTGCTGCATATACAGTTGGGGAATCAGTGTAATCGCCTCGGCTGCGAGGTCGTTCTGTCCATATTCCTCGGCTTTTGCTATGGCCTGATTGAGGACGACTACCGCAGAGTCTATGTCATTGGCGGCTGCCAGTTCCTTGCCGATGGCGTTGAGAAGGGTGGGGATGTTCCTCTGGCAGTTGTAGGCCAGTTCGTCGGCCTCAGGACCTATTATGGCGGCCTGTGCGAGAGCTTCCTCAAAATATCCCAGAGCAGTCTGTTTGTCTCCGGCGTTCAGTGCTGTTGCTCCCTCGTTGTACAGGGATGTCGCGGATTCCATATCCTGAGCAAAGACGGATATGGCTGAAATTGTAGCGATTGTAAGAATAGATAAAACTTTTTTCATGTGATTGGATTATATTCAGCCGACAAATATAGAATATATTTTTATACATTTGTTTTATGAAACGTATTTTTTTATGCGTCATAGTATTGATGACCAGCTCGGTCCTGGCCTCAGCACAGCTTGTGGGCATTCTGGAGGACGATGTCAGGATCGTCCGGGGCGTCATGCCCAACGGGCTGGTATACTATCTGGTACCAAATTCTTCGGTTAAGGGATATGCGGACTTCGCCTTTATCCAGAGAAATGGAGTGGCCATGGAGGACTCATCATCACTGGGCCTGACATACCTTATGGAGTGCATGGCCCTTACCGAGACGCACAATTTCCCTGACGGAGCCATTTTTTCCTTTATCGACGACATGGGACTGAGCCGTGTCAATGGTCTGGAGATAGAGGCCGGAGACTACCATACCATATATTCATTCAATGATGTGCCGATAGGAAAGAATTCATCGATGGTGGATTCGATGCTTCTGGCGATGTTCAATATGTCGTCGGCCCTTATCGTGGACGACCGTTCGGTGGAGAGGGGAAAGCATTTTTTACGGAATGTCATGGCTTCATCCATGACATTGGACCGTCGGATAGAGGATAGCCTGGCGCGGTATTATTTCGCCGGTACTCCGTTGGCTCCTGCGGCGATGGGGGATTTGCTGAAGGCGGTGGGAAAATATACGACAGCTGATGTGGCGGCGTTCTACAAGAACCGGTGCAGGCCGGACCGGCAGGCGATAGTAATAGCGGGGGACATAGACGCCGCATCCGTTGAATCCAAGATCAGGGCTCTTTTCCAGATAATTTCCAGGCCGGATACCCCTTTGCCGGATTTTCCGGATTCTGTGCTGGATGCTGCCGGTGGGGGATATTTTTATTTTCAGGACCGCGAGGCCGACAGGGCCAGGGTGACATTTGACTATATCGCCGATCCATTGGACCCGTCACTGCGCAATACGGCTGTCCCGTTCATCTACAACTATGTGTCGGAAGTCGGAATGGACATTATGAAAAAACGCCTGATGTCCGCATTGGAGGACGCGCCGTTCTATGCACTGGACGTTCAGACCGGAATAGTGCCGTATCTCAACCGTATATCCTACCGTCTGTCGGTGGAGTGTGCCCCGGAGGATTATGTGGATGCCTATGTGCTTATTCTGAACGAGGTGGAGCGTGTGTGCCAATACGGAATCTCGGACAGTGAATTCAGGAAGAGCAGTGAGGAATTCATAGACAGACTGGACGAGACTTACAGGCGTCGCTCTTCATTGGACAACAAGTACTACAGGAATATCTGTGTCTCAAATTTCACTGACGGTTATGTGATGGCTGGCATCGAACTGTACAAAAGTTATATAGAGACGGCCGAGAATGTGGTGGACAGTCATACGGTGTCGGCTTTTCTGTCTTCGGTGTTCTCGGTGGACAGCTGCCGGACAGTGGTGTGCTCTTCCCCTGAACCGACTGGAGGGCTGGAGTATTTCGCAGTAAATCCCGGGCCGTATGTGGAGAAATATTTTCCCCGCCGTTCCTCTCAGGAGTATGCTGCCGGCAGTATCACGGAAAGGAACAGTTTTGTCAATAAGTCCACGGGCGTGGTGTCCAGGCGTTTGCCCAACGGGGCTGTTGTGGCGTTCCGCAAGATGGACGCGGAGCCTGGGATGGTGTATTTTACGGCTGTGGCCAGAGGTGGAGTCTCTTTATCGGGAGACAGTCTGGCAGTGCTTCGCAAATACATCAATGACGTTGCCAGGATATCGCTAGTAGGGAAAATGAACATGTATGGAATGCAGCGTTTTCAGGACTCTCTGGGAGTTTCGCTGGAAAGGACGGTGTCGGTAGGGGAGCGCAGGCTCTCCGGCAGTTTCCCCGTAGAGCGCATGGAGGATTTTCTGGATATTGTAGCGATGTATTTTGAAGGATCGGAACCGGATTACCGGACTTTCGACAAGTTCAGGCGGATGGAGGAGGGTTGCGGACCTTATGCGCTCAATTCGCCGGAAAAGGTATTTCAGGCTTTGCGTCAGAGGGATATCCGCTCAATGTCGGGGGTGCTGACTGCCGAGGAGGAGGCCGGTATATCGGAGTTGGACTACGATGCCGCGTTGAAATTTGTCAATGCGCTGTTCTCCAATGTATCGGAGTTCTCGTTCATTTTTGTGGGAGACTTTGAGGAGAACGACCTGCTCAGATCAGCATATGCAAGTCTTTCCGGACTTCCTGGTAGAAGGGCGGGACTCGGCCGCAGTGAGAACAGCAGTTTCTTTATAGCGTCCTATGATGCTGCGGAGGAGGTGAGAGTACCGATGAGTTTCCCGCGCTGGCTGTACAGCTGCAAGCTCACCGTGCCGTCGGAACTTACGGTGGAGGACAGGATGCTCTCGGAGGTTGCCGGCAAGGTGATAGAGAGGGAGGTTATAAGACAACTTTCGCTCAGAGGTATTCTGGCCGAGGCCGAACGGAGGTTCTATCGTTATCCGGAGGAGGTGATGACAGTGGAATTCAGTTTTACGACAGCGGAACCGGTGGAGGACGTGGAGGATATCTTTGCCGATATTCTGGTGAATCTTGCGGAGAATAGAGTCAGCGATGGTGAGGTGGCAGGAGTGAAGCGCAATATGGCCCTGAAGGACAAGCTGCGGGAGTCGCGGGACTACAAGTATTGGGAGGCGGTGCTGCGTAACCGTTTTGTCGACATGAAGGACTTTTATACCAGACGGTCCGCCGCATTGGACGCAGTCACGGCCAAGCAGGTCAATGAGTATCTGTACACGATACTGGAAGAGGGAAGCCTGTCAACACTGTCGGTGGTTCCGGAATAATGATTAAGAATATGGAAACAATGGTGATAATAGATGACAAGATAGTCTCCTCGGAGATTTTCACGGAGTGTTTTGCCTGCGATTATGGGACTTGCGGCGGTGCGTGCTGCATCATCGGGGACAGCGGTGCTCCGATGGAGGAGAGCGAGCCGGAGCGCATTGAGGCCAATTACGACAAGTTCTCTCCGCTGATGTCGCCTGAGGGCAGGGCCGTGGTGGCCGAGAAAGGATTTTTCGAGATTGACTCAGACGGGGATATGGTCACTCCGCTGGTGCCGGGCAGGGAGGAATGCGCCTATGCGTCCTGCGATGAGGAAGGCAATTGGTTCTGCACGATAGAGAGGTCCTGGTGCAGGGGCGGCTCGGACTTTGTCAAGCCGATATCCTGCCGTCTTTACCCGATCAGAGTCACCAGACTTTCCAACGGCATGACCGCGCTTAACCTGCACCGCTGGAACATCTGCTCCTGTGCTTTCGCCAAGGGCAAAAAGGAAGGCATCCCGGTCTTCCGCTTCCTGCAGAAGCCCTTGACGGATGCCTTCGGTGAAGACTTCTACTCCGCCCTTGAGGCCGCCTACACAGGGACATTCGAAAAGGCGCACCGAGACTGATGCGCCTTGATGAATCTTGGTGGAAGAGTTTGCAGCCGGGTAGGTGCGAAAGTGATACATTCCCGTTGGGCAAAAAGTGTTTTAGAAAGCGAAGAAGCCGATAGAGAAGTTGAACATGAGCTTCTGTGTCATGTCCGGATTATAAGGGCTTATGTAGCGTAGGCCGATACTTAAGTAGGCATTGTAGGCTCCTAAATACTTGGTTCCGAATTTCAGATTCAGGTCGGCGTATGCGAAACGATAGGGGGGCTTGAGGTAGGTAGTGCCTCCGGAGGCGTTGAGTTCCAGTCTCCATCGGTCACTTTTATTAAGGAAATCATAACCAAGATTGAGGCCGACAGTGCCGTTGGAGGCGTAGTACCCTTCGTAGCCATTGTAGCCATCTTTTGTCATGCCGATGACGTATTCGACAGGAACTCTTATGGACAGACCGTTCCTGAAGGAGACTCCAGGGGATACATTCCAGTCAAATGTCATGAATTCAGGATAATCGAGCATATCGGTACCCATTCTTATTTCGGTCAGAAATGAGAACCAGGCTTTCGGTTTTACGACTACTGTGCCGGTATCTGTCCGCTGGGTGGACACGGAGTCTGTGGCAGTAGTCGCGTTCAAGGCAGTTGCGGTGTCGTTCTGTGCCGTGGCATTTGTGACGGTGACGGCCAGGAGCAGCAGGGTCGCTGCGGTGATAAGTGCTGTTCTTTTCATACAAGTGTGTCTTGATTATCGTTCATAAAGGTAAAAGTCTTGAGTAAGTGCGGTGTGTTCCGCGCTTCGGTGTCCGTCCGGGCCGGTCAGCGTGAGGGCGTCCTCTGCGGGAGACAGGACGGGCTGCTTGCCGAATGATGCCAAAATGCGCCGGGGATGCGTGGACGGCTTTGAGTAGACCCGGGTGAGCCGGTGCAGGTAAAGCCTGCTTCTGTCCGCCAGCCGCAGTATGGATTTCTCGGACTCGGAGGGAACGATCAGACTAAAGACCCCCGAGTCGGTGAGCAGGCCGGCGGAGAGCAGCAGCAATTCGTCGTGCGGAAGGCCGCCTGTATGCCTGGCGGTAGAGCGGCGGCTGTCCGGATTGGTCAGTGTATTGTCGTAAAACGGCGGGTTGGATACTATCAGGTCGAAGCGTTCAGCGGCGGTAGCAGTGTCACGGCAGAAATCCTGCAGCCCTATATGGACTGTTCTGATCCGGTCGGCCCATGGAGAGCCTGTGAAGTTCTCCTTTGCCTGCATGGCGGCGTCTCTGTCGCAGTCAATGCCTGTGATGCGGGCCTTGGGAAACCTCTGGGCCAGCATCAGGGCTATCAGACCGCTTCCGGTGCCGATGTCAAGAATGTTCCTGGGGGGATTTTCCTGTGTCTCCCCAAGACGTTCCTGACCGGCCCATGCTCCTAACAGGACTCCGTCCGTGCCCACCTTCATGGCGCAGCGGTCGTGCCATACGGTGAACTGCTTGAACCTGAAGTACGGCGCTCCCATTACATCATTCCTCCCGTACCTTGTTGTCCGGTACTTATGCCGGAGGAGCCGCCTACGCGGGATGACTCCTCGAAGCTGCCGACATTGCGCCTGCGTGTGTTGGTCGCGGTGCCGAAGCGCCAGCTGAAGGACAGTGTGACTTTTTGTATGTTCATGCGCTGGTGGATGCTGTAGGTCTCCACGTCGCCCGTGTACGATGTGATGTCGCTCCTGAACGACCGGAGGATGTCCTGGACGTTGAGGGCGATGGTGCCTCGGCCGTCCCACAGGTTTTTCTTGATGCCTCCGAAAAGCATGTACATCGGGCGGATGTTCATGTATCCTATGGTCATGTTGCCGGAGCCGAATCCTCCGACTTCGATTTTCCATTCTTTGGGCAGCAGGAATGTAAGGTTTCCGTAGAAGCTTTGCAGGAACGATCCCTCGTCATAGTCCCCTTCCGTGCTGGTGTTGCCGTTGTAGGCGGCGAAATAGTTGGCCGAGAAGTTCAGCCATTTGGTGATGGGCAGCTCGGATACGGACAGGGCCGCTCCGGCTATTTCCTGGGTGCCGAAGTTCTCCCAGATCAGACGCTGCTCGCCGTTGTCGGGATTGACTTCCGGGTGCTGCATGATGAGGTTGGAGTTGTGCTGGTACATCAGGCTCAGGTTGAGATGCTGGCCGTAGCCTACGGTCAGGGATACCTGGTCGGAGAACTGCGGATCAAGATGGGGGTCTCCTTCCGTATATGCATTTGCGGACATATAGGTGCGGAAGGGGTTGAGCTGACTGTATCCGGGTCTGTTGATACGGCGGGTGTATGAAGCGGCCAGCCGCCATTTCTGAGTAGGCATATAGCTTACAAAGGCAGTGGGGAAGAGGTTGAAATAGCTCTTGACGCTTTTCTCACCGGCACTGCGCCAGTCTCCTCTGGCGTATGTGTATTCACCGCGCAGGCCTATCTTGACCGACCATTTCTGCCCGAAGCTCTTGGCGGCGGAGATGTAGGCTGCCGCTATCTGCTCGTCGTAGAGGAAGATGTTGGACAGGCTGTCGCTGTGAGCCCATGCATTGTTGAAGAAATCATCGCGGACAGAGTTGTTGTCGGTGACGGTACGGGACCATTTGAGTCCCGCCTCAAGCAGGCCGGTCTGCCAGAATACCTGCTGATAGTCGGCTTTGGCGGACCAGATATGTAGTTTCTGGGCGGCGTTCTGCCGGAATATGTTGGAATCGAGTTGGATCAGTGTCTGAAAGCCGGGGACGGGTATGTCGCTTTGACGGCTGGTATTGAGGATGTCGAAATATGAGTAGTCGGCGTTGACGGTCAGCTCCTGGGCCTTTGCCTTGTCAAATGTGTGTGTGTAGTTGAGGTTGGCGGAGATGCCGTTGAAACGGTCGGAGTTGTCTATGCTGCTTTCCAGCCGGCCCAGCAGTTCGTCACCGAGCAGGTGTTCCGTGAAGTTGTCGCCGTATGTTCCTGTGCCGCTGTTGCGGAACGTGCCGTTGACTATTGCCCCCAATATATTGTTGTCGTTGATGTACCAGTCGTTGCCGACGCGGAACATCTGGTCCAGGCTTTGATTGAGCAGATTGGACCTGCTGGACATGGCGATGGAGTTGTTCTCTCCGTAAAGGGATCTGGAGTCCAGGATTATGTCCATGTCGTCATAGCGGGCGCTGTAGGTAAGGAATGTGTTGGTTTTCTTTCCCCGGTAGCTCAGATTGACCGACCCGTCTGCGGCCTGGTTGTACCTGTCGAAGTACATGCCGCCGTATCCGAGATTGACGGAGCCGTTGAGTCCCTGGGTGAAATTCTTCTTGGTGACGATGTTTATGATACCTCCGCCGCCGGCTGCATCGTATTTTGAGGAAGGATGGGCCATGATTTCTATCCGGTCAATCGTGGTGCCGTCGGTGGAGTTGAGCAGGACTTCCAGTTCCTTGCCGGACAGATTCGAGGGTCTGCCGTCGATCCACACAGCTACAGATGAGCCGTTGAGCTTGACGTTGCCGTCGAAGTCAATGGTGACGCCCGGTGCCTTACGCAGCAGGTCCGTGCCGTTGCTGCCTTCGGTGGATACAGCGTCCGAGACATTCATTACTATCTTGTCCAGCTTCTGCTCGATGACAGGTCTTCTTGCAGATACTACTACAGCGTCCAGCATCTCAGCGTCAGGTTCGATGCTGACTGTCCCGATGTCTGTGCCGTCGGCCGGATTGACTCTGATGACCGCGTCTTTGTATCCGATGAATGATATCTTGAGAATATATTCTCTTGCCGTCAGGCCGCTGAAAGCGAACTTTCCCGTGGAATCGGTGGTGGTGCCGTCCACGAATGTGCTGTCCGGCAGTATCAGGGCCACTGTCGCGAATTCTATGGGAGCGGATGTGGCCGCGTCACTCACCTTGCCGGCCAGACTGTTTCTGCTGTCTGTCTGTTGCCTGGCTTCTGCCGTGCCGATGGCGGTAAGGGTAAGTATTGCCATCGTAATAACCGTAAGTATGCGTTTCATTGCTGTTTCCAAATGTTGTTGTCTGTTGAATATTTCCTGTAGAGGGAGGATATTTCCTCGATAGTAATGCCGAGGATGTCCATTTTCCGGAAGATTTCTTTCAGATCCTCGGAGACGAAGGCCTCCCGCTGTCTGTCACGGATGATCTTCCTTGCACCGGGGCTGACGAAGTAGCCTATGCCGCGCTTGTTGTGGATGATGCCGTCCTGGGACAGCTCGTCGTAGGAGCGGGCGACCGTGTTCGGATTGACCTCAAGGGCTATGCCGCATTCCCTTACCGACGGTATGCGGTCGCCCTCGGGCCACTGTCCTGTCAGAATCCGCTCGCATATCGAGTCGGCTATCTGCAGGTATATCGGTTTATGCTGGTCAAATTCCATATTCTTGTCGTTAATGGGGTTAGTATTGTATTCTGCGTATGCGTATATAGGTGAGCACCCAGAAAAGAATTGGAAGTGCATATGTCAAGATAATGACTAATAATGTGTATCCTGTGGAGAAAGACCTGATGAAGGCCTCAAGGTCGATATCTGTTGGATTGTTGAGTTTGGCGTAGAACGTTATGGAGAGGATGATGGCTGCAGCAATGGATATGATACCCAGACAGAGAAAGGTCAGCAGGGTATAACCTATCTTGTGCCTGCGGAAGAGCATGTTGAGGAAGATGAAGAAACTCTGATTAAGGGCCATGCCGACTACAGGCGGCACTGCCATGGCTTTTATCATGTCATAGCATTGGTTTACTATGTCCATGCTTTCTGCCGGCGTATTCATAGCACCAAGCACTTTCATTGCCGAGTCAATGTATCGTCTGGTGGAGAATAGTGTGCTCCAGAGCTCACCTCTGTATCCGTGCTCGAAAGGCATGAGTGTCAGCAGTGAGTCGAGGGAGAGCAATAGGACCGTACACAGGAGTGGAAAGATGACAGAACTGATTACCAGCATACTGACGGTCTTTTCGAGGGTTGAGGAGGGGGATACGGCATAGAAGGTGCCTTCCATCCTGCGGTTCTCGTTTTTGTACAGTATAAAAGGTATGAGACAGCAGATATATGTGAGTATGGATGTGATTGAGGTTGCGCGGGCAGGTGCGTATATGATGTTGTCGCCTAATAATAAACTGAGTACCCATATAAAGATGTAGGTCAGAAGAATGATACCTATAGTGCCAAGAATAACCGGATATTTTTCAAGAAGCTCTCTGTAGATGGTGAGCCCTTGCCTGCGTATGTTGAATGTTGCGTTCATGGTGTGTACGTATTTAGTCAAGTGTGAATGTGTTTATTTGCTGAAAAGAGTCTTGAATGTCTCCTTGTTCTTGAGAGCCGCGTTGAAAAGGGCCTCGATATTGACTCTCGAGTCGGCCTCGTCGCGGTTGGGAAGTACCTGATAGTATCCGCTCAGGCCGCTTTCGCTCCAGTAGGCCTCAGGACTGAGTGTCGGGGCGGTGGTGAACAGCAGTTTCTTGCTGATATCCTCTACTGACGCGTTGAGTATCATGCCCTCGCGGTCCAGAATGATAATAGGGTCGATAAGGTTTTCGAGATCGCGTACCTGATGCGTTGAGATGGCGATAATCTTGTCCTGTGTGGTGCATTCGGATATTACGCGGCGTAAGGTGGTCTTCGACGGGATATCCAGTCCGTTGGATGGTTCGTCCATCAGCAGCACCTTGGTGTTCAGTGCCAGTGCAAAGGCTATCAGTGCCTTTTTCTGTTGCCCCTGGGAAAGCCGGTCGAACCGGCAGGAGGTATCTACTTCGAAGGTCAGGCACAATCGGTCAAACATGGCGTGGTCGTATTGCGGGTAGAGCAGTGAGTTGCTCTGTGCGAACCGTTTTACGGAGATAGGCGGGGCGATGAAGATTTCCGGGATGAAATATAGCTCTTTGAGCATTTCTGGGTTACGGGATGACGATTTCATGCCCGATACTGTGCAGTTTCCGCTTTTGGGCCGCAGCAGTCCGCTGATGATGCGCAGCAGCGTGGTCTTTCCCACACCGTTCTCTCCGAGCAGGCCGTAGATTTTTCCGGCTTCGAGGCTCATGGACAGATTCTCGAACACCAGGTGTCTTCCGTAATTGAACTTCAGGTTCTCGATCCTTATGACCGGTTCATTATTTTCCATAACATTTACTTTTATGCTTTATCGTTTAACTTCAGATTATCCGCCTTTCCCGGCAGCAGTGTTTCTGTGACACTCTTATCCGTCCCACTGTCTCTTTCTTTAGTGTACTACATAACTAATACACTACAAAGGTAGGTAAAAATTCTGTAGATGCAAATTTTTATGAATAATCTTGTCTGAAATAAGTGATTCGGCGGATCTTCCCGACGCGCTGTTCCGCAATCTTGCCCGCGTTCTCTGATTAACGGTAAGCAGGCGAACAGGGTAGTTTTGTGATTTCTTATAAATCAATGTGTAGCGGAAGCGGTGTGATCTTCTCGGGATGTTGTGAGGGCCTGGAAAGATCAGGACTGGTTTGTATAATCCTGAATGTCAGTGTGTAGTGAAATCGGGGTGTGACACAACTTACCGTTGTTTGGCTATGGGTATGGCTGTGCTTTCCGGATGTTTGACTGGCTGCGTGTGTCATAAGACTTCAGCATCCTGACCGGGGTTCGGAAAAGTTCCTCGACGGAGCGGTAGTCTGCATAGTATTCCGGACAGATGAGACCGTCGGCTGTCACGGTGTAGTGCCCGGGCAGTTGCCGGCGGGAACGGAACAATTTCTGCTGCTGCCGTGTGCTCAGGTGGGCGATGTCGGTAACCGGGGTGTTGACGGCAAGAGTGTTGCCGCCGTTGAAGTACAGCGGACCGGAGCCCCATCTGTAAAAGGGTCGGATGAACGGCCAGGCCGGCTGCCGACGGATTGCGC
>ERZ780212.1739-NODE-1739-length-15849-cov-2.664809_pt1 | contig 15849 bp, 13 predicted proteins | sample MGYA00511364_ERZ780212 | MGnify/ENA primary metagenome ERZ780212 (study PRJEB29588, sample SAMEA2147991) | human gut metagenome | biome: human gut; feature: human-associated habitat; material: faeces | place: Denmark | collected 2008/2010 ...
GCTCGCCTTTACGCCCTGAATAATGCCGTTTTCGTCGCAGCCCATCGTGAAGTCCATCCACATCGGATGGCGCTTGGGATGGACGAGCAGCGATTCCTGCCGTGTGAGCTTCACCTTGACCGGCACGCGCGCGATGTATGCGATGAGCGCCGCGTGGTGCTGCACGGACATGTCTTCTTTTCCGCCGAAGCCGCCGCCGACAAGCATATTTTCGACCTGACAGTGCGCGAAGTCGACGCCGAGCATCGCCGAGCACTCGTGCTGGGTGGTGTGCGCGCTCTGGTCGGTCGTCAGCAGCTTCACGCCGCCGTTTTCAAGCGGAAGCGCGACGCAGCACTCGGGTTCCAAAAAGGCGTGCTCCGTCCACGGAGTCTCAAACTTCTCGTGTAAGACGTATTTGGAATGTTTGATGGCCTCGTCTGCGTTGCCGCGCACAACGTGGCGGTGCGCCTGCAAATTGCCGCGGTTGCCCATGATGACCTCGGGCGCACCGGGGGCGGACGCCTCCTCAGGCCCGTAGACCGCGGGAAGCTCTTCGTAGACGACACGCACGAGCTTTTTCGCCTTTTCAAGCGTTTCCTGATCGCGCGCACAGACAAGCGCCACCGCATCGCCGAGATACTGCGTGATTTCCCCCTCGCCGATGAGCGTCGGCTGGTCCTTCTGGATGTGGCCGACGTTCTGCTGGCCCGGGATGTCCTTTGCCGTCAGCACGCATACGACGCCAGGAAGCGCTTCCGCCTCTTTCGTGCGGATATAGAGCACGCGGGCGCGCGGGTACTGGCTGCGCACCGCGCCGCCATAGCACATGCCGTCAACATAGATGTCATCGGGGTACTTGCCATAGCCCTGTACCTTTTCGGCGACGTCGATGCGCTGCACGCGCGAGCCAACCTGAAAGTCTTCCTTCTTTTCGGGAATTTTCCCCTCGCGTAAAATCTTCGCCGCAAGCAGGATGCCGTCGATGATCTTGACATAGCCCGTGCAGCGGCAGATATTGTTGCGGATGGCAAAGGCCGCCTCTTCGCGCGTGGGGTCAGGATTCTGGTCGATAAGCCCCTTGGCCGAGATGACCATGCCCGGGATGCAGAAGCCGCACTGCACGGCTCCGGCCTCGCCGAAAGCGTAGGTAAAGGCCTCCTTTTCAAAGGCGGAAAGGCCCTCGACCGTGACGATATGTTTCCCCTCCAGCTTGTCTGTCTGAGGGATGCAGGCTTTCGTCGGCTTGCCGTCGATGAGGACATGGCACGTGCCGCACGCACCCTCACTGCACCCGTCCTTGACGCTGGTCAGATGCAGCTCGTCGCGAAGATAGCGGATGAGTTTTTGATTTTTCTCCACCGTGACCGGTGTACCGTTGACAACAAACGAAGCCATTTCAGATCTCCTGTTCACGAGAAAATCACAAATATCACAATTATTTTGGTTGCCTAACTAATTTTATTGTAGCACAAGCACAACAAAGACGCAACACAAATTCTAAATTCCGATATTCTATTTTCGGAATCACGCTTTCTGCCTCAAATCCTTGACAAATTTTGAACATTGGACTAAGATATCGCCATACCTGCAAGGGGCGCTGGCGCAAGCCGGCTGTGATGCGGCGTATCGCCGTCGCTGTCCCTCAGACCTGATCCGGGTAATGCCGGCGTAGGAATGCAAAGATGATCTTGCCTGAGCTTTGCACCGTGACGTCGACGCCGCGGTGTTTTTTTGTGCCGCGGCGCGGACAGGGACCATATTTTAGGAGGAATCCCTTATGAGCAACACGTCCACCCATTCCAGCACCCGCCGCCTGACCGAGGGCGGCATCTGCATCGCGCTCGCCCTTGTGCTGAGCTATCTCAAAATTCCCATCGGTCTGTCGTTTGGCGGCTTCGGCGGCTCGATCACCCTTGTGATGGTCCCGCTCATCCTCTTCGCCGTGCGCTATGGCGCGCCCTGGGGCATCCTCGCGGGCGTCGCGTTCGGCACGCTCAAGTATTTCTTCGCCGAGGGCTTCGCCGTGAGCTGGGTGTCCATCATCTTCGACTATTCCGTCGCCTACGGCGCGGTCGGCCTTGCGGGCCTTTTCCGCGTGAAGGACAATGACTATTCCAAACTCCCGCTCGCAGCCTTCGTCGGCTGCCTCGGCCGCTTTGTCATCCACTTTATCTCCGGTGTGACGGTCTACGCGCAGTATATGCCCGAGGAATTCATGGGCATGACCATGACGTCTCCCGTGTTCTACTCCGTGCTGTACAACGGCACGTATATGCTGCCGAACACGATCCTCGCGATCGTCATCTGCGCGTTGCTGATGAAGCCCGCAGCGAAGCTGCCGAGCGCAGAGTAAAAAAATAATATGGCAGCGCGACAGCGCTGCATTTGTTCCCTGCGCCGCGCAGGGGTGCAATAATAAGGGAGGGGTATCTCTTTTTGAAAAAGAGATACCCCTCCCTTACACCCTCCCAGAGAAAATTTTCATTGCAAGCGAGCAGCTCGAAGAGGTGCGATGCTTGCCGATTGCACTTCCCTGCGCGCGGCGAAGCCGCGTTAGCATTGCTATACGATTTGGCCTACTTCTATCATCCGCTGCCGCTCTGCTCATCTTGTTTTGGTGCAGCCTAATCATCTGACAATGCATATCGTCTTGGTAGTGCGTACTGCGGCGAGCGCCAGCAAAGCCGCCTCGGCAGGCAATAGCAAATCTGTACAAGTCCAAAGTAGGCGGAAATTGCGTAAGGCTACCGAATCGCAGGCAAAGCGACAGCGAAGATAGAAGCAAACCAAGTCGTTTAGATACAACACCCGGCAGGCACCTGATTCCGCAGGCCGCGCAGCTCTTCAAGTTGCCAATCTGCCAATGCAAAGCCTTTCTCTTGGGGTTCCAAAGGGGCCATTCTCTTTTGCGAAAGAGAATGACCCCTTTGTCCCGTTGCCCTGCGGAGTGCAGGGGAAACACGCTCCCCGCGCATCGGGAATGTTGTATTTACTTCTTGCGCTCCACCAATTTCTGGTATTGTTCCGAGATCTTTTTTCGAATATTTTCGATCTCGCGGCTTCCTTCCTCCTGCGTGTCGAGGACGAAGTTCTTCGTGCCGAGTTTGAAAAACAGCATGAACGCCTCGGTGACCATGCGGCGGGTCTCGCGGTCGAGGTTTTTATAGGTCTTGAGCATTGCTGCGGCGCTTTTGAGCTTTTCCTCGGTGAGCTCGCTGAGCGTTTTTGCGCCCGAGGCGGTGAAGACGCTGTACAGCGCGTCAGCCAGCGCTTCGCGCTGCTGGGTGTTGAGCGAATCGGCCCAGGACGAGAGCGTTTCATCGACGAGCTTTCCCTCGCGGGAGAAGTCGTCGAGGTGGACAAACTGCGTACCCAGCACCTGCCAGGAAAACCCGTCATGCTGGTAAAGGCCGTCATAGGTCGAATGCACGACCTGATAGCGCTTTTCATGCTCCATCAGCATGCCGACGACAGACGTCTGCGGCAGGATGGTATGGATGCGGCTTGCGATGCGCTTGTGGCCCGGCGTCTCGCTGATGTCCCAGGCGAAGCCGGGGCCGTCGTTATTATGGACGGCGACGATACGCTCTTGGATCTCGCCGCTGCTCTTGGCCGCGCTGTAAACGGCGAGGTTGCCGCCCTTGGAGTGCCCGCCGATACGGATGGTCTTGTCGCTGTACTGCCGCGCGACGCGCGCGACGTATTCGACCGCCTGCTTCTGCGAGGGGATCTCCTCCAAAAAGCCCATGTTGAGGTCTTCCTTCCACCCGACGATCGTATCGTCCGTGCCGCGGAACGAGATATAGATGCTGCCGTTGCCAAGGTCGATCGTCAGCGCCGCAAACTGCTGCTCGATGGAATCGTCAAGCAGCGCTGTGTAGCCGTTAAGCGTCATATTGCGAAAGCGCGGGCTCGTCATCAGCTTGCGCAGCATTTTCGAGATCGTGTCCGGCACGAGGACACCCATGGGGACGTCCTTCCCGCCATGGCGGGCGAAAAACGCCTCCGCCGCCTCATTCAGCGGCAGGCCGCGCCCGAGCTCGGGAGGCGGCACGATGCCGTCAAAGTCGACAAAGCTCAGCTCTGCCAGAATCAGCGCGTCCACCTCGTTGAACGGCGAAATTTCGAGCGTCAGATCCCCGCGCCAGTCCAGATAATCCATCAGATTTGCCATATCGTTAACCTCCGTCAATGGGTCTCGTTTTCTTTCATCGTATGGCGCGCATAGCCGCTGCGCCACAGCCGCACGGCGCGCGCTTGCAGCGCCTCGGGCTTGTTGGGGAGTCTTTCCGCCGCGACCTCGTTTAAAAGCCGCGCAAGCACCGCGCCGATCTCACGCCCGTGGTAGCCGAGGGCGGCGAGGTCTTCCCCGCTGATCTTGAGCTCGTGGATCGAGCAGCACGCGCCCTCTGAGATCAGCTCGTCGTAGATTTTCTGTGCTTCGTGCCACGACGCCTGCGCACGCTCCAATCCCGCGGGCGCTTTCGCGGCATTGTCCGCCTGTTTGGTATAGAGAATATTCTGCACCGTCTCCGTGCCGAGACGCGCCATCTCCTTATGGATGGCCGCCCGCTCGGGACGGAACATGTCGTCGAAACAGGCGAGCTGCGCGCGTATTCTGTCACGCAGCGCCTTTTCAAAGTGCAGCCGCGCCATGATGTCCTCCGCCATTCGGGCGGAAATGGCCGTGTGACCGTAAAAATGTCCGACGCCCTGCTCGTCAAACGTCCGGCACAGGGGCTTACCGAGGTCGTGGAAGAGCATCGTCCATCTCAGTTCGCGCTTTGGCGGCACGGCGGCGACAGCGCGCGCCGTGTGACCCCAGACGTCGAAGCAGTGGTGGTAATTGCACTGGTCAAAGCCGACGCAGGGTGAAATCTCCGGAATCGGCACGCCCAGAATGTCTGGAAAGGTCAAAAGCGTCTCCCCCACGTTTTCGCCGAGCAGGAGCTTGTTCATCTCCGTGTACACGCGCTCATGCGCAACGTGGGCGAGTAGGCCGCGCTCCTCATGCGCGGCGCGGGCGGTCTCCTTCTCCGCCGAAAAACCGAGCACGGAGCAGAAGCGCACGAGCCGTAAAATGCGCAGCGCGTCTTCCTCAAACCGCCGCTTCGGCTCGCCAGGCCGGGCGCAATGTGCATGGCGAGCATGGCGCCCTCGATTAAAATCGTACCCGAACCGCAGAAAGGGTCGATGAGCGTGCCGTCCGGCGACAAAGCGATGGCGTTGACCGTGAAGTCGCGGCGGGCAAGGTCCTCTTCAATGCTCGTGCCGAACGTGACGGAATCTGGGTGGCGGTTATCCCTGTACGCGCCGTCGCGGCGCATCGTCGTGAGCTCGATGGGCAGTCCCCCGCTCACGACCGTCACCGTGCCGTGCTGCAAGCCCGTCGGGTGCGCCCACTCGCCGAAGAGGCGCAGCACCTCCTGCGGCAGGGCGTCGGATGTCATGTCGTAGTCGGACGGCGCTTTGCCTCGCAGCATTTCGCGCACGCAGCCGCCAACCAGGTACGGCGAATAACCCGCGCCTTGCAGCGTGGTGATGACCGTTTCGACTTCCTTCGGTAAAAAGAGCATGGAACCCTCACAAAAAATCAAATTTTTAGCATTGCACTCCGTTCGCCGCTATATTATAATAGAAAATCCATAAAAAGTAAATCTCCTGTGCTCCGCACAAGGAAAGGATTTGATACAATGACTAATCAGAAGGATATTTTCTCCTATCTCGTCCCCGGCAAGTGCGCGCATCTGGCCGGCATCGGCGGCGTTTCGATGAGCCCGCTGGCCGAGGTGCTGCACGGCATGGGCCTCAAGGTCCAGGGCAGCGACATGAACGACGGCCCGTCCGTCGAGCATCTGCGCTCGCTCGGCATCCCCGTGGCCATCGGCCATGCGGCGGACAACCTTGGCGAGTGCGACTTTGTCATCCGTACCGCCGCCATCCACGACGATAATCCCGAGATCTCCGGCGCGGTGACGCGCGGCATCCCCGTTTTCGAGCGCGCGCAGGCTTGGGGCGCTATTATGAAGGGCTACAAAAACGCCCTCTGCATCTCCGGCACGCACGGCAAGACGACGACCACTTCGATGGCGACGCACATCTTCATGGCCGCGCAGAAAGACCCGACCGTCATGATCGGCGGCACGTTACAGCTGCTTCATTCCGGTTATCGCGTCGGCAAGGGCGATACGATCATCGCCGAGAGCTGCGAATACTGCAACTCGTTTTTGAGCTTCTTCCCCACCGTCGCGGTCATTTTGAACGTGGAGGCCGACCATCTCGACTTCTTCAAGGATCTATCCGACGTGGAGCATTCGTTCCGCCGCTTTGCCGAGCTCGTTCCCATCGGCGGACACGTCGTCGCCAATATGGACGATCAGGGCGCGCGCGATGCGCTCAGGGGCATTTCCCAGCCGATCTTCTGGTTCAGCTATGACGATCCCGCCGCGCAGTGCCGCGCGGAAAACGTCGTCTGGACGGACGGGCTTCCGAGCTTTGACATCTATATCCGCGGCAGTTACTACGCTCATGTTTCCCTGCGCGTGGGCGGCAAGCACAACGTGATGAACGCGCTGGCCGCGGCGAGCGCCGCATATCTTCTCGGCGTCAGCGGCGAGGCCGTCGGTCTCGGCCTTGCAACGTTCACCGGCGCGGGCCGCCGCTTTGAGTACAAGGGAAGCTTCCACGGCGCGGACGTCTACGACGACTACGCCCACCACCCCGGCGAGCTGCACGCGCTGCTCGAAATGGCGAAGACGCTTCCCTACAAGCGCATCATCTGCGCATTCCAGCCGCACACCTACACGCGCACGAAGGCGCTGTTTAACGATTTTGTCAAAGAGCTGCGCGTACCCGACGTCGTCGTGCTGGCGGAAATTTACGCCGCGCGCGAGCAGAACGATATCGGTATTTCGTCGATGGACCTGAGCCGCGAGATCCCCGGATCCGTTTACTGCCCTACGCTCGACAAGGTGACTGCCGCGCTCGCGCGCATCGCCTGCCCGGGCGACCTTATTTTGACCGTCGGCGCGGGCGATATATTCAAGGCCGGCGAAAAACTGCTGAAAGAAGAGAAATAAAGCAACATGGAAATCTCCCCGATCTATCACAACTCCCGCCCCGAGGGCGAGCTGCCCGCGCAGGAAGCGGCGGCGTTCGACTTTCTGGACGCCCTCGGCATCGACTATGAGCGCGTGACCCACGAGCTGGCCGACACGATGGAAAAGTGCGACGATGTGTCCTCCGTGCTCGGCGTGGACGTGTGCAAGAACCTCTTCCTCTGCAACCGGCAGAAGACGAATTTCTACCTTTTATGTATGCCGCCGCACAAGGCGTTTCATACGAAGGACTTAAGCCATCAGATCGGCTCGGCCCGCCTGTCGTTCGCGCCGGAGGAGCAGCTCTGGGAGCTGTTGCACTGCACGCCGGGTTCAGCGACGATCCTCGGCCTGATGAACGATGATGAAAACCGCGTGCAGCTGCTCATCGACAAGGAGACCTATGAGGCGGAGTACTTCTCCTGCCACCCGTGCCTCTGCACCTCGACCATCAAGCTCAAAACGAGCGACGTCAAAAATATGCTGCTGCCGAAAGTGCACCACGAGCCCATCGTCGTGGAGCTGTAAGAGGAAAAATCAAGCAAAAAAGGTTCCGAAGAGACTTCTTCGGAACCTTTTATATGAGCTCTTTTACTGTAAGGTATATCGGCTTGTCAACGTCAGCGTCAGAGCAGGTACAGACGCTGGCGGTGTAGTCGGGGAACGGTTCGAGCGCGAAAACGCGCTCATTCGGGAAGCTCGGCACTTCCCTGTCCCGCAATGCGACGGCGCTGATCCCCGCGCGCTTGCAGCGGCTCTCCCGCTGCACCCAGAGGCGCCAGAAATCGGCGTCATTTGCCGCGTGAAAGCGCGTACGCATCGCGCCGCTCACAGGGCGAAGACACTCGATATCCGCGCCGATTGGCTCGTTGTGAACAGCCAGCAGCGCAGCGCCGCGCGTGTGGCTCAGGCTGAAATGAACGTCCGGATGCGAAGCAAAGTACGGCTTGCCGTGCTCGCCGTAGGAAAGCTGCGGTAAGTCCTCCAAGCCGTAAAGTTCATGCAGTGCACGGCAGAGCAGCGCGTAGGCGCAGAGGGGGTCCGATGTTTTGATGCGGTCTTGCCGCTCAGGTGGCAGAAAACGCGCGAGCGTGGACCGTTCCGCTTCTGAGAGCGGTCGATCTAATTTTACCGCATACAACCGGATATTCACGATGTTCCGCCCCCTTTGCGCAGCGATTCCTGCGGAAATTATAGGAGAAATGGCACGGTCTGTCAAATTTTCTCCGCGTAGAAAAATTTTTCCGTCAAAAAAGAGGAAAGTAACTATTTTCGGCGTATATATCCATTGTCAGCAAAAAGTTCCGTGCGCAGAAGTGAGAAAGGAGGACGCCATGGCCTTTGACCGTCAGTTTTTGGACGAGCTCATCGCCCGCAACGACATTGTCGACGTTGTCAGCAATTATGTCTCGCTCCAGCCGCGCGGCGGGAGTCTGTGGGGCTGCTGCCCCTTTCACAGCGAAAAGACGCCTTCGTTCCACGTGCTGCCGGACAAGCAGCTGTGCTACTGCTTCGGCTGCAAAAAAGGCGGCGGCGTCATCAACTTCATCATGGAGGAGGAGAATCTCTCCTTCCCCGATGCGGTGCGCTTTCTCGCACGGCGCGCGAACATGCCCGTGCCGGAAGAAGAGCACAGCGACGAGAGCCGGCTGCGTTCGCGCATCCTGTCGCTCAACCGCGACGCGGCGCGCTTTTACTACGATCAGCTCTACTCGCCCAAGGGTGCGCCGGTGCTCGAGTATATGAAAAACCGCAAGATCACGCGGCGCAATGCAACGAACTTCGGCCTCGGCGCATCGGCGGACGAGTGGGACGGCTTACTGACCGCAATGCGGAAAAAGGGCTATGGCGACGGCGAGCTGCTTGCCTCGGGTCTTGCCATCCGCGGCAAAAACGGCGGGCTGTACGACAAATTCCGCAGGCGCCTCATCTTCCCCATCATCGACGTGCGCGGCGATGTGCTGGGCTTTGGCGGGCGCATCATCAGCAAGGACGATCCGGGCGCGAAATACATGAACACGCCCGAGACCATCGTTTACAGCAAGCGGCGCGTTTTATACGGGCTGAACCTGGCCAAAAAGAGCAAGCGCAGCAACATTATTTTGGTCGAGGGCAACATCGACGTCGTGATGCTGCATCAGGCGGGATTCGACAATGCTTGCGCCTCGATGGGCACAGCGCTGACGACGGAGCAGCTGCAATTACTCAGTCGCTACACGAAGGAGATCGTGCTCTGCTACGACAACGACGACGCGGGCAAGGTCGCGACGCAGAAGGCGCTGACGCTTCTCAATAACACCGACTTTCAGGTCAAGGTGCTCGAGCTTCCCAAGCGGCTCGTCGACGGAGAGTACATCAAACAGGACGCGGACGACTTCATCAAGTTCCAGGGTAAGGACGCCTTTGAGCATCTGCTTTCCGGCAGCGAGAGCGGGATGGACTTCCGCATGGCGCAGCTCAAGTCAAAGTTCGACCTCAAAAGCGACGAGGGACGTATCGGCTTTGCCGAAGCGGCAGCAGGATTGCTCTCCACAGTGCCGAACGCGGTTGAGCGCGAAATTTACACCGTGCGCGCGTCCGAGGCCGCAGGCATCACGCCCGACGCGATGAAGCTTGAGGTCGAGCGCGCGCGAAAACGCGCCCGCTACAAGGAAAAGCGCGAGCAGGAGCGGCGGGACCTGAATCCCGCGGCGTCCGCCCAGCCGCGCGAGCGGTCGATCCGCTACACCGACCTTCGCTCGGCGCTTGCCGAAGAAGGCGTGCTGCGGCTTTTGACGCTGGACGATTCCCTCTTTGGCGAGAATCCGCCGATCCGGGAAGAGGACTTCTCCTCTCCCCTCCTGGGCCGGTTCTTCACGGCGCTGCGCGCGCAGCTGCGCGAGAGCGGGCAGGTGAACATCCCAGCGCTGGCGGAATTTTTCACGTCGGAGGAGATCAGCCACTTGATCGGTATCCTGCAAAAGCCGGAGTCGCTCAAAAACGGCACGCAGGCGCTCAGCGACTACTGCACTATCATTTTAGACGAAGCTCACAAACGCGCAGCCGTCAACGAAGATCCCCTGATGGCCGCGATGGAAAAGAATAAATATAAGGGTAACGGAGGAAAGCAAACATGGAAGAAAAACAGCTGACCAGCAGAGAGCTGGAGGAACAGGCCAACACGCTGCTCGCCGAGGCGGATTTTGAGGAGATCAAGCTGCCGAAGAAAGCGAAAAAGGCCGCAGCGGCCAAGAAAGCGAACGAGGATACCGCGCAGGCGGAAAAGCCCGCGGAGAAGTATCCCCCGCTGGATGAAAAGCTGGTCGCCTCCCTGCCCGCGGCGGCGCTGCTGCAGAGCAGCGAAAAGCTCATGGAGATCTTTGCCAAGGGCAAGGCCAAGGGCAAGCTCAGCTCCAGCGACCTGATGGAGACCATCGACGAGATGAACCTTGAGAGCGAGCAGCTCGACCAGATCTACGACTCGCTCGAAACGCTCGGCATCGACATCGGCACCGCCGAGGCCATCGACAGCAGCATCGACGATGTGGAGCCGCCGATGGAGGAGATCGCCGAGATCGAAGAGGAAGAGCTCGTCGACCCGAACGAGCTGGTCGACAGCTTCTCGACTGACGACCCCGTGCGCATGTACCTCAAGGAGATCGGTAAGGTGTCGCTGCTGTCGGCGGACGAGGAAATTTCGCTCGCGACCGCGATGTCTGCGGGCGTGGAGGCCAAGCAGAAGCTCGAAGAGGCCGAAAAGAACGGCACGGAGCTGAGCGAAGAGGAAATGAAGGCACTCAAATCTGCCGTCAAGAAGGGCGAGCGCTCCAAGCAGCGCCTGGCCGAGGCAAACCTGCGTCTCGTCGTGTCCATCGCTAAGCGCTACGTGGGCCGCGGCATGCTGTTCCTCGACCTCATTCAGGAGGGCAACCTCGGCCTCATCAAGGCCGTCGAAAAGTTCGACTACACCAAGGGCTACAAGTTCTCGACCTACGCAACGTGGTGGATCCGTCAGGCTCGCGCCATTGCTGACCAGGCGCGCACCATCCGTATCCCCGTTCATATGGTCGAGACCATCAACAAGGTCATCCGCGTGTCCCGTCAGCTCTTGCAGGAGCTCGGCCACGACCCCTCTCCCGAAGAGATCGCCGCCGAGATGGACATGCCCGTCGACAAGGTGCGCGAGATCCTGAAGATCGCGCAGGAGCCCGTCTCCCTCGAAACGCCGATCGGCGAAGAGGAAGACAGCCACCTTGGCGACTTCATCCCCGACGAGGGTGCGAGCGAGCCGAGCGAGGCCGCGTCGTTCACGCTGCTGCAGGAGCAGCTCGTTGACGTGCTCTCCACCCTCACCCCGCGCGAGGAGAAAGTCTTGAAGCTGCGCTTCGGCATCGAGGACGGCCGTCCCCGCACGCTCGAAGAGGTCGGCAAGGAGTTCAACGTCACGCGCGAGCGCATCCGCCAGATCGAAGCCAAGGCGCTGCGCAAGCTCCGTCACCCCAGCCGCAGCAAGAAGCTCAAGGACTTCCTGAACTGAAAAATCGAGAAACGAAACAGGAGACCGATACGAAAGTATCGGTCTCCTGTTTTCATTTGCTCATGCTCACGGCTCCTTGCGGCAACAGTGCGCGATGGCTGCGACCACCTCGTTGATCTGTAAGGGCTTAGCGTGACTCATGCGGCGCAGGAAGTTTGTCTTAGCCTCGTTGGCGCGGTGCGCTTCCGCCGCGGCCTCCTCGAGATTTTTCTGGTATTCGAGTTCTTTCGTCTTCTGCTCGTCGATGTTGCGGGCGGAGACGAGAAGATGCGTTACATTGCCGTTTTTGTCGCGGTTTTTCGCGATCAGCGTGACAAGGTACCAGGCGCCGTTTTGCCCCTTGAACTCGCGGGCGATGAAGCGCTTTTCGCGCAGGCGCTCCGCCGCCGTCGAAAAATCCAGAAATACCGCGGCTTCCTCATGCTGCGCGGGCGCAATGATCTCATTCAGGACAAAACTCCGGAATTCCCCGCTCGGCCCCGTGTTCCCCTGATACTGCTCCGATTTGCCGCAGCCGGAGACGAGCGTGTAGCGCTGGGCCTTCAAGTCGATGACACTGATGTCCTGATAGACCGTGCCCAGCGCAAGGATGATCTCATAGCGCTCCTCCGAGGCTTTGAGCAGCCGCTCGAGCTCCGCCTCGCGCTGCTTCCGCTCCGCCACAAAGCGGCTGACGTCGGAGAGAATGCACTGCAAAAACGTTCCGCCCGGCAGCTCGACCTTCACGGTCGTGTCCGAGATCCAATGGTAGCCGTCCTTGCCAAGAATGCGGTAGATCACATCCTCGTCAGGGCTGGCGAGCCCTCCCTGCAGGATTTTGTCAACGTAGTTTTTCGTGATGCTTCGATCCTCGGGACAGACCATGTTGGCAAATTTGTTGTCGAATTTCGTGCGGATTTCGTCCTCCGTTCAGCCGAGCATCTCTAAAAAGCGCTCGCCGGTATAGAGGAACGGGACCCCCTCGTCGATCGAGCGGCGGACATATCCGCTCGGCAGATTGCGGAAGAGATAGTCCGAAACGGAGTTTTGCGATTCGAGCTCCTTCTGCCGGTGCAGAAAATCGCTCATATCCGTGCAGACGCTCAAAATCGCGAGCCGCCCGTCCTCGGCGCGCACGACCTTACCCTTGTCCACCGTCCAGAACCACGAGCCGTCCCTGCGCAGCATGCGATATGTCGTCTCATAGGTCATGCCCTCGTAAAAGCGGCCGCCGAGATCCCTTTCCACCTGCGCCATGTCGTCGGGATGGATGGTGTTCACCACCTTGCCGCCGATGGCCGCGGCCAGTTCCTCCACGCTTTCATAGCCGAGCAGCGCCGCCATATCCTCGTTGGCATAGTACAGCGGAAAGCCCTCTTCACAGTAGCCGCCGATCATGCCGGAACTCTGCCCCTGATAGGCAAACTCCAGCTTCAGCGTGTTTTTCTCTTCCTGCGACAGGTATTTGTTCATGTCGGAACCTCTGTGCGTTGGCATGATAGAATATGATCTTCCCGTCATGCGTGAGCATCTGCGCCTTGGCATGCAGTATAAATCGCGTTTGGAAAATACGCCGGACTGGGGTAAGTTCCTGCGCCTACAGGGCCTCATGTACCTGATGATCGGCGAATACGACAAGTGCCGCAGCTGGCTCGACCGCTCCATCAGCTTTTTTGAATCACTCGACGCGGACGGCGAGGGCCGCTATGTCATCAGCATCGCGGGCGCGTACAACTATATTGCCGAAACGTACCGCCTTGAGCGCAACTTCGACAAGGCACTCGAATACTACGACAAGGCCATTCTCTTCAACCAGCGCCGCGGCTCGTACCCCGGTGCGGCCATCATCTACACCGACTACGGCGTCGCCGCCTATCAGAGCGGCGAAAAGGAGGTCGCGCGCGAGTTGCTCTCGTACGCCGAGGAGCTCTATCAGTCCTTCCACGAATACAGCCAGATGCCGATCGCGCTGTCGTACCTCGCGCTGTTCGACGTGGAGGACGGTCAGTACGTCTCCGCCGCCGCGCGGCTGAGCAAGGCGCTTGATGTCGGACGCAAAATGGGCTCCCGTGGTGGAATGGCATTACACTTTACATCACTTGGAAAATAAGACTCTTGCTCGAGAAGCAAGCCATCAACGTGCCGGAACTCAGCGTCCTTTGGCCGCAGGACAAGCGTAAGCACTGTATCGAATGCCTCGACTGCCTGCATCGCCTTGAGCCGCGCACTGAAACGGCCGAAATGGAGCAGACACTTGAAGCACTGAACGCTGAAAAGGCCGAATCGTGACAATTTACAATTGATATTGTAATAGGAAAGACCCGCCTCAGTAAGGCGGGTCATTTTGATTGAGCTCTGTCAAAAACCGTCCCAGTGCGGGGTTCTGGTTGCCGCTCTGCCAGGCGGCGATGATCTCTTCCTCCTCCCCTTCGCCCACGAGTGGGACGAAGACGAGGTTGTCGGCATTGTAAAGGCGGTCGGTGCAGTAGTCGGGCAGGAGCGAGATTCCCTCCTCCGCCGCGACCATCATCAGGATGCTTTCGGTGTCCGCCGAGCGGAAGAGAATGTTCGGCTTGTAGCCCGCCTCGGCGTAGCGCTGCATGAAAAAGGCGTCGCCGTAGGAATCGGGCGCGGCGTCGGGCGACATATATAAGATGTTCTCCCCGCGCAGCTCTTGCCGCGTGAGCTGGCGGCGCTGCGTGAGCGGATGGCCCGCATAGAGCGCAACAACGAGCCGAGCCTTTTCGACCGTCTGAAACGTGACGCCCTCCTGTGTGCGCAGGTTTGTCGAGTCCCAAGTGAAGACGATGTCATACTCCTGATGGAGTAACCCCGCGGCCAGCACATCCGTCGAGCAGCGGTAGAAGGTGATGAGAACGTTGCTGTTCTTCTGGTGGAAGTGGCGCATCAGGACCGAGAGGTCGCTGCGCTCGTAGCCGCGCACGTAGCCGACGCGCAGCGTGCCGGTCAGGCCCGTCGCCGCGTCGTGCACGCGCTCCTGCGCGCGGCTCATGCGCTCTAAGATCGCTTTTGCGTCCAAAAGGAACGACTTTCCCGCGCTCGTCAGGCTTACAGGGCGTGTGCTGCGGTCGAAGAGCTCGCAGCCGAGTGTCTGCTCAAGCTGCTGGATCTGCTGCGTCACCGCGGTCTGCGAGATGTAATACTGCTCCGCCGCCTTTGTGAAGCTCCGGTGCTCCGCGGCGGAGACAAAATAGCGTAGCTGATTGCGATTCATGTACTCATTTCCTCATAACATAAGTTTTGCTTATTATATCATCCGATAATCGGTCTTGTAAAGCCTATCTTCCTGCGGTAAGATAAGCACATCGTTCATAAATCTTTTACAAATGAGGTCGATCAACATGAAACGCGAATCGTTCCGCTCCCGTCTGGGCTTCCTGCTCGTCAGCGCGGGCTGCGCCATCGGCATCGGCAATGTCTGGCGCTTCCCCTATGTGACGGGCAAAAACGGCGGCGGCTATTTTGTTCTCTTCTACATTCTGTGCCTGCTCATCATGGGCGTTCCCGTGCTGACGATGGAGCTGGCCGTCGGCCGCGCGAGCCGCAAGAGCGCGATCCTCGCCTACAAGACGCTCGAAAAGCCCAAGTCCAAGTGGCACATCCACGGCTGGTTCTGCATGGTGGGCTGTATACTGCTGATGATGTACTACACCACCGTCTCCGGCTGGATGCTCGATTACTTCTTCCGCTTCCTGACCGGCAATTTTGACGGCCTTACGTCGGAACAAGCGTCCGGCATCTTTGGCGAGATGCTCTCGAGCCCCGTGGAAATGGTGTTCTGGATGGTCATTATCACGGTGGCAGGCTTCATCGTCTGCGGCCGCGGCCTGCAAGGCGGCCTGGAAAAGGTCGGCAAATGGATGATGAGCGCACTGCTCGCTCTCATCCTCGTCTTGGTCGTCCACAGCTTTACCCTGTCCGGTGCGGGCGACGGCCTGGCCTTCTACCTGCTGCCAGACTGGTCCCGCGCCAGTGAGCAGGGCCTGGGCAACGTCATCACGGCAGCGATGAATCAGTCGTTCTTCACCTTGAGCCTGGGCATCGGTGCGATTGAAATTTTCGGCAGTTACATGGACCGCCGCTTTACCCTGCCGGGCGAGGCCGCGCGTATCTGCGTGCTGGACACCTTTGTGGCGGTCTGCGCAGGGCTTATCATCTTCCCGGCCTGTTTCTCCTTCGGCATTTCACCCGACGCAGGCCCGAGCTTGATTTTTATTACCTTGCCCAACGTCTTTACGAACATGGCAGGCGGCC
>ERZ780212.1742-NODE-1742-length-15831-cov-2.730223_pt1 | contig 15831 bp, 12 predicted proteins | sample MGYA00511364_ERZ780212 | MGnify/ENA primary metagenome ERZ780212 (study PRJEB29588, sample SAMEA2147991) | human gut metagenome | biome: human gut; feature: human-associated habitat; material: faeces | place: Denmark | collected 2008/2010 ...
ATATTGAATTTTCAAGGTTCAACACACCTTAACGGTGTGGGAAGTCTTAGTTATTAATATGGCGATTGAGATATGTGAATTAGCGAAAAAGGAAAAACTTACATCAAGAATAGTGGAAAGAATTGTAAGGCAAGATCGACAAGAATTGAAGAAAAAGTTGAAAAGTGGTGAGTAATTAAATTATGTATATCGTTGCAAGATACAGAGATAAAAAATATGAAATCTCAATGAGGCAGTCATATAGAGAAAATGGAGTTGTAAAAAAGAAAGAAGTTTATTTAATGACATATAAACTGTATTGGTTAAATAAGAAAAATGACTATCCTCAGATTGAGAGGAAGTATCCATTACAATTTGATAATATAGCTGTAAATGCACATAGATATTTTGAAGAAGATGATAATTTGATGAATAAGGTTGTATGCAAGGTCATTCAAAAGGAGATTGAACGAAAGCAGTCTATTGATACTAGAAAACATATTATGGATGAGGAAATTAAAAAATTCAGAACACGAAAGCAGACATTACTTAATTGTGGGTGGGACGAATAATTTCCCCCACCCACATGTGATTCAGAAGGAGAATATATTATATATGAATAAATTTACAGTTACAACAGGAAACAAAGACACAGCCGAATTGAACAGACTTACAAGAACAATCAAGTTACATGATATATGGAACAGACAGTATCATAATACAGTTAGCAGTTTATTTCAAAAGCACAAGAGCATAGATGAATGGTCACAGGATGAATTGATGAAGGTTGCACTATGCGGTGTAAAATATATAAATTATGCGATTGATATTGATGCTATAAATCATAGATTAGACAGCACATATCAGACACCATTTGAAGTTAAGCAAAATTCATTTAATCTGATAGATGCTATATTCGGTATTATTGGTCGGATTAAGTTAGGCAATCTGATTAAGATATTCCCGATAGATAAAACCTATGATGGCGATAAGTGGGGCTGTAAGGATTATTTCTTCACAATGAATGTTCTGAAGGAAAAAGGTCTTGACAATGCGGTTGGTCATGATGGTGTATTCGATCTTATGTGGGATTACATGAATAATGATTTGAGAGAGTTTACAGTATTCTACATGAGTTGTATGAGTGTCATGTATAAACAACAGACTGGTGTTGGCTTTGCAGAAAAATTCTGTGAAGATAATGGAATCGGTACGTATACAATGGACAGAGAAAATGGTCTGCTTATTGATAATCAGAGTGGAGAAATCGCAAAAGTGAGCAATAAGCCTTCATTTATGCAGATTGTGAAGTAAAATTAAAAATCTTATCGAAACAAATCTACGTCAACGTGTAGTTGGTAATGCCAATCCTATTAAACTTGGTAAGTGTTTTCAGTTTTTGAACGATTGGTATGGATTTGAACATGGTGCAAAATCTTTTCAGGGAAATCAGCATAAAAAGGTGAGTGCAAAAATTTTGCATACACCAGATCTAGCCAATACTCCATCCACACAAAAGGATCTTGCTCAAGATTATGGTATAAGCCATCAAACCATGAACAATTATATGCGTTTGGCGAAAGCAATCCCTGAATTAGAAGACCGTGTTGATACAGGAATTGTCACAAAAGATGCCTTTGCTGAGAAAAAACAAAGGCAAAAGAATGTAAAATAGTAGATGAGTTAATCTCTTATATTAAAATAAGCAACAATTGCTGCTAATAATTTTGTTATACATCCACATAAGATTAGGAGCATTGCACAAAAATATAAACTCAAAATAAGTGATGAGAAAAATTTACAGTAGGAAATTATATATGCGAATATTGCTATAGATGCAAGTATAAATACATATCCTATATAACTAAATATTATATTGTCTTTTCTTAGATGGTTTTTATCTTTATCCACTTCTATTGGAAGTGTAAAGATGGTAAAGCCTAATGCGGCAATTACAAATACAATATTTAAGGTAAAATTTGCAAGTTCTTTTAATTCTTCATAAGTAAAAATATATTTTTGCCGAATTACATTGATAAGAATGATTACAGAAAGCGTCATTGATAAAAGCATGAAAAAAACAGAAATTTTTTTACTGGTTTTAAAAGGAACAAATACTAAGTTGGGTAGACTATTATTTTTATTATTTAAATTTTCACTCATTTATAAAATATCCTTTCTTCATTTTCCTGTTATATCGGAAGACAAGGTTAAATAGATTATAGAAAATTATAATTTATATTTTATTTCACATGAAATCAGACTTTCATATTTTAGGTAAATGTACATTGAAAATTGAATATTAGCGGTTGTGGTAGTATAATTTATAAGAAGTTATGCAGAGATATCTTTATAAATATATTGAGGAGGAATGACATATTAAAAAAAATATATTGGTGCATGAGTTAGAATATCCGTCAACATTAGGTGAAGGTAATGAGATTAGCATATTTGATGAAAACATCAAATATAATGGATGTGCAGTAATTACAGATTTGATTAAAAGGGGAAAATTAAAACAAGGATTTGATTGGTTTGATGATAATAAACTCAAAAATATAATATCAAATCTTAATGATGACCAATTAGTGCTTTGTGAAAGCTCTCCTTTATGTGGAAGTATTATAAGAAAAGTAAAAACAGGAATGTATGAGTATGATGCAGAAAATGAATTGAACAATATATGTGTTGTGTACGAAGATGAAAAATATAATCCGTATGAGGGAAAACATCGTGCTTGTATTATGAAAAATTTTTCTAAAGAAAATAATATGATACCAGTAAATGTTGAAAAATAAAATTGATTTGCCAACCGTCAATATTCGATGGTTGGTTTTTTTTTTGCGCAAAATCAGAAACAGAACGGAGAATATTTTACATATAGAAGAATGAATGGAGGTTGATTACTATAAGTAAGATAAATTATAAAAAGGTTTTAAAGCCATTATATATAGAGTCAATGGAGGCAAGTCATGTTTATATCAATGAACGTGCAGTACAGGAAGATGCAACTGCACAATATAAAATTGGTAAGGAATATGTGGACTTTAAAAAGATTAATACAAAGAGATCTGTATTAGCGGACAGTTTATTTCTTAGATTCATGCAATCGAGTATTACAAGAATTGGTGGTGATTTTAGTAAGGACTTTATTGTATTGAAATTCAATTACGATGCTGATTTTAAGATAAATGATGAAACGGAAGAGAAGGTCACAAAAGAAGACTTGCGTACACTATACTATAAGAAGGGAGTGACTTTTACCTCTGATGTCAAAGATGCTAAAAGTAAACAGAAGCTGAGTAGTGAAGAGAATAGGTGTCATCCAATACATTATAAAATGTTAATGAGATCACCTGGTAAGGCAAAAGATGGCGATTGTGTATTCATACGAGATAATTTATATCATAAAGCAATCAATTTCTTAACAATGGGATTATATGATTTGATGAATGAGGAAGCAAAGAAGGATCCGGATAAGGTATTCAAAATTGTTGAGTTATCTGCGTATTTAACATTAACGACTGCTGCTGCAAATGGTTATATACGGATTCCGTGGAATCGAATTTTAGTTGTACCGGATGAGGAAGTTTATTCGAAACGGATGAATGCGGTTATTGTACAATCCGAACCAGTAACACGAACATATGAGAAAAAAGAATTTTATATAGATTTTGATAGTCCTAAAACAGAGAAAATTATCAATAAAAAGGGATTTACATTTGATGAAGAAAAAGCGAAGAGTCATGATTTGACATATATATCCAAAACAAAAAAAGCACTCATAGATAATGGAATCAGATGGAATCGTTATTACGGATATTCGGAAATCGTAGAGGAAGACGTTACTATGGATGAATGTTTTGCTCACTATGTGCCAGATGAAAAAGTCAAAAATATTCTTTGGGATGGCATGGGATTAATAGATGAATCAATCTTTCCTAAAGATATGAATGGATTTATTTATTGTAGATCGCATTTCTTTAAAAGTTGTTTGTTCCGTGGAAATATTCAAGATTTTTTCAAAGATTATTGCAAGGAACATGGATTTGATTATAAAAATTTTACGACTGAGAAGATTGATATGTTTGAACGCAAACTTAGTCTATCTAATATTGATGTTGTGATTACGGACAAGTCTCTTAAATGGCTGAAATTTGTTGATGTGATGAGCTGTGGTCAGAAAGTCGATCCGAAGGATGCGTTTAAATATTATAAGCGGTATATGAAATTACATGATAATTGGTTTTCGATTGTAAAGACTGCTCATTCGAGTAAATGGGGAGATATGCAGTTGATGGCATATCAGATGGATAATTCGCTTCCAACTACGGATAAAAATGTATTAGGGCGTATTGCGGATCAGTCGGTGCAGTTTTGCAATGAGTTAAAACTTGCAGATGATGAAGCATATCTGAAATATCTGGATCAGAGAAAAAACAATTTTAATATCAATGAAATGTTGATTGAATTGGTAAAATGGAATCCTGACTTTAGACGTACAGAGTTTTTTAGAAGTAAGAAAACTAAGGATATAAGTAAATTGAAGAATGAATACTTTAAACAAGGACGGTTACTGCAAAATGGAGATAATCTTACTATTATGGATAACCCGATTGCACTTTTGTTAAAAGCAGTAGGTGCAGATTCGTTACAGGAAGGCTGTTTTGATGTAATAGAAGATGGTGTACAGTGCTATACATCAAGATTTAAGGATGGAGATAGGTTAGCTGCATTTAGAAGTCCTCATAATTCACCCAATAATATAATTCATTTATACAACATATATCCGGATAAACTGATTAAGTACTTTCCTAATATAGGTCAGAATGTGATTGTATTCAACGCTATAGGTACTGATACACAACCAAGGCTCTCGGGTCATGATGTTGATAGCGATTTTGTGTATACAACAAATCAGCCTGATTTAGCAGAATTGGCAAGAATAGCCTATGTCAATTATCCGACAATAATTAATGGCGTTGAAGAAAAAGGTAGCAGTTCATATCATTTTGTATTAGAAGATTTTGCACAGATGGATAATAAAATTGCTTCCGCACAAGAATCTATTGGAACATCAACAGACACTGCGCAACTTGCGTTGAGTTATTACTATGATGAGGGCATGATAAGTGAAGAGCTGAAGGAATGCTTTATTATTCTATCCGTAATTGGTCAGATCAGTATAGACTTGGCTAAAAAGGAATTCAATATTGATGTTGTGAATGAGATTAATCGAATTAAAAGATTACCATGTATGAAAGATAAAGATATTCCGGCATTTTATGCTGCTACTAAGAAAAGTCGGAATAACAAGGATTTTGATATGGATAAGATTCGTTCTATGAATTGTCCAATGGATATAATTGCAGATTATATTGATGAAAAGATAATAGGGCGTGCTGATGGAATCGACCATCTTCCGATTCGTAATTTCTTTAATAAGCAAGTTATAGGCAAAGGGAATCGCTACAAAAAGGAAAAGTTAATTAGACTTGCTAAATCATACAACGACTCAATAAGGTATTTGGAGAACAACAAAGACCAGTATACAGATGATTGTTTCATTAATTTGAAAATAACCAATATGAATCAGTTTTTGAATCGTGCAAGTAAAAGTCTGGATCAAGAAACAATTATGCAGTTGGTTACATATGCACTTAAGGATGACAATTCAGATGTAAGTTCGACAATCCTCAATTTTTTATTTAGGGAGCATCATGACGAATTTATGAATTGCTTTGTGAAAAAGTACTAAAAATAACAGTGCAAATTTACATAAAAACTGTTACAATGTAACAAATACAAGCGTTTAGAACATCCCCTTATGGAAGAAAGTACTGCACATGAAAAGACCGTAGGCTGAGTAGTGTGTGGGAAACTTCATTTCTCTGTTTAAAAGTTAAATTTAGGCAATTTAACAAATTAGCTGATACATTGTCCTCAAACAGCAGTGTGTTGGTAGAGTACCGAGTGTATTCAAACAAAACAATGATTGAGCGGACAGGCTGATTCAAACTAGGTCTGTCCGTGAAGTATGAAAAACGAAAGAAATAGAAAAACAAGTAGTATTCTGTCGATTATTAGTATATAATAAGATATAATACTAATGATTGGTGGACACTATTATGGATGTTGAAAAAGAACTTGAGTTAATAAATAAAAAGATTTTATCTATTAAGAATTTTGATATTATTAGTTTTGTATACAACTATAAAAGAATGGTTAATTCAATTTATCACTTTAATAACACAATAGGTAAGAATGCTAAAAATAATACTGAATTATCAAAGATAAAATATAATTTAAAGGGAATGGAACGTCCGTCAGAGGGAGATGTCTGTTACTTTTATATAGAAAATTCATATCCAAAAGAAATATACAATAGTCATTGGTGTTTAATATTAAAAGATTTTGGAAACACTATGTTAATAGTTCCGCTTGTATCTATTAAAAAAGAATCTGCTCCTGTTGATAAAACATGTGAAATGATAATAAGAGTTAAGAATTTTGAAGAAGAAGGATGTAGTAAATTAAAGGTGCATCAAATGTTTTGTGCCGATATTATGAGAATAAATCCTAATAAAAAAGTTTATAAATTACAAACGCCATATGATTATGTAAAAAACAAAATAAAAGAATTAACAAATTTATCTTGACAACATATAATACATAATATATAATATGGATTGTAAATCAAGTTGCACAGAAATGTGTATACGAACTGCATATAAGTTTTTAGTAACTAATAAGAGACTAGAGCAATCTAGTCTCTTTCGCATTGCAAATATATATCGCATTATAAATAAAAGACCTGCCATCCGACAAGTCTTTTATTCTTCTATTATAATTTAATCTATTTATTCTATGTAAAGAGAAGGAGCAAATCCTGCTCTTTTAATATGCACGAATTCGATTATAGAAACCAGTGTGATTGATTTTACACTGGTTATTTTTATCTACAAAAATAGCAAAGGAGGCTAAAAATTGACACAGGAAGAGTTACGTGATCTGTTAAAAGAACGGACACAGAAAGAAAAACAGATTTATATTGCCAATGTTACAGGCATTGATAAAGATGTACTTTCAAGATTCAAATTAGGAAAAATCAATTTATATCCGGCATTATTTGCAAAGCTGGAAAACTATCTCACAAATTCATAAAATTCAATTCAAATATATCTCAGGCGAAAGCCACAATCTGATTATTTCAATCAAAAATTCCACGAGGAAAATCTATGAAACTAAATATCAGTGACAGAATCTATTATGATGATTCTATTTATGCTGTTGTGGCAGTAATCTACACAACGGTTTATTTGCGTGCTGTAAAAGATGACAGTACAGACTATGCTTACGAAATCAACGAAGTTTATAAAACATACAGGGACATAGAGTTCCTGGGAAAGAGGTAATGAATGGAAGAAACTAAATATACATATGAAGATTTATTATTAGCACTTAATAGCATGGATGAGGAAAAGAAGCACTTACTATTAAAAAGTGTTAAGATATCAGACTTGTTTGAAATGATGAATTCTGAGGGAAAGTTTGAAAACGCAATGAAAAACGTAGATCAGTATGTTGCATGGTATCAACTTATACAGGCGTATTTAATGAACCTAAAAGAAAAATTAGAATCGGGAGATTTTATTTCAAACAAAGAGATTAGTAAGGACACAATTCTGAAAGATTACAATGATTTAAAGGAAGATGAGAAGAAGGCTGTGGTGCTTAATCTTATGAATAATGCAGATTTTCAGAAGAAATGTTGCGAGATTTTAGCAGTAGATTTTAAAAGAGTTGTAAATTCAGATGCGACATTAAAAGCAATCGACAATCTGACAGGAGTGAGCAGATACTTTGACAAGATGGTTCGACTTGGAATAGGTTGTAACCATAAATATGAGGTTGAGTCATGAAAAATACCTATGATGATATAGATAAGTTACTAAAGGATATGCGGTCTGATATAGAAGATACATTGTCAAAGGAAGTATTTGAGGAAGTCCGTGATATTGAAATGGAACATGTATACAGGGATGTTTTGAGTACATACAGTCCGAAGATTTATGATCGTAGAGGTACTAGCGGTATAGATGATCCAAGAAATGTTATTGGATATGTAAAAGATATGAGTTTGGAAGTTGATAATGTCACACCATTTAATGATGGTTACGGGACATATAATCGGGGAAATGATTTAGCAGATTTGATTAACGAAGGTGACGGTGGTGCGAGTCATCTTTATTATGATTTTACAGGAAATTTTATACAGCCACGCCCTTTTTTAGATAACACACAGGAAGAAATTAATAAAACAGACAGAGTAGATAGAGCATTAGAAAAAGGTCTGAAAAGACGTGGACACGATATTAGTTAGAAAGGAATGAGTAAATGGCAAAGAAGATAAATATAGATGTAAATTTGCGCGATGAAGAAGCAAAGAAAAAACTAAAAGATATACAGAACGGTAAATATAAAGTAGATATGGATGTCAATGTGGATGGCATAAATCAGACTACACAGGGGATGAGCCGTCTTAAAGCATCTGCGAGCAATACCAATACAACATTCGGTAAACTAAGAAATACGATCAGTGATACTTTTTCTACTGGTAAACTGGCGATGACAGGATACTTGGCAGTTTTAAGAAGTATTAATCTTGCTTCGAAAAATGCAAAACAGAGTATAAAAGAACTGGATAAGAGTGTGACTGATTTATCGGTTGCCACGAATATGAGTAGAAAATCTACATATGATCTTCTGGGACAATATAATAACATGGCAAAGCAGTTGTCGAGTACAACTACACATATTTCATCTGCTGCGGATGATTATTTGCGTGCCGGTAAAAGTATGAGCGAAGCAAATAAACTTATTCAGGACTCTATTATGCTATCAAAACTTGGACAGATAGATTCTGGTGCAGCCACAGAGGATTTATTAGCGACCATGAATGGTTTTAATATGTCTGTCGAGGAAGTAAATAAGGCATTGGATTCAATGGTTGCTATTGATATGGCAGCGGCAACAAGCAGTGGAGATATAGCAACCGCATTAAAGTATTGTGCTTCAAGTGCGGACGTGGCGGGTGTTTCATTTAATAAGTTGGCTGCGATGATAGGAACAGTTCAGGATAAAACACAGCAGTCAGCAGAAACAGTCGGTACATTTATGAATACCCTGTTATCAAGATACCGGAATGTAAAAATAGGACAGTTCGTAGATGATGATGGACAGGATTTATCTGATGTCGAAACGATTTTAGATTCTGTTGGGATCAAATTGCGTGAGACAAATCATGAGTTTAGAGATTTTGAAACGGTCATTGATGAAGTTGCTAAGAGTTGGAATAATTACTCTGGTGTACAACAGGCTGCTATTGCAAAAGCATTTAGTGGATCAAGACAGCAGAACCGTTTTATAGCACTCATGGAAGGTTATAACAAAACATTAGAACTTACAGAGGTTGCAGCCAATAGTGCTGGAACAGCAGTTGAGAAGTTTAATAATAGCTATCAGAACAGTCTGGAAGCCAAGCAGAATACTTTACAGGCAACTTTTGAATCCATGATTATGAACTCTGATATGGGTAATGTTTATGGTGATATTTTGGATGCAACAACAGCACTTGTTAAGTTTGTTGACGAAACAAATCTTCTCAAAGGTGCACTTACAGGATTAGCGACTTTTGGTGGAATCAAAGCATTTATGACAATTAAGACTGGTGCAATGGAAGCATACGTTGAATTGAATAAATTCAAAAATGCAATGGATATTGTAAAAAGTACTAATATTTCCACGGCACAGTTTGATAAATTATTGTTACTTTCTGAAGGATTATCAAAGAGTCAGATGAAGCAGGTTTTATCGACTAATTCACTCACGATGGCACAGAAGAAACAACTTTTGATGGTTTCGGGACTCAGTGAAGAAGAATCGGTTGCTGCATTGCAGGCTTGGAAGATGACTGCTGCAAACAATGGTCTTACTGCATCAACAACATCTGCAAGCAATGCTTTTAAAGGTCTTACAATGATGATTAAAGCCAATCCGTTTATGATTGCTGTAACGGCAATTACGATTGGTGTAGCAGCATGGCAGAAGTACAAACAGTCTATAGAGGACGTAAAGGACAGGATTGACGAATTATCTGATTCAATTTCCACATTAGAATCTGAGTATAAATCATTAAAAGAAACAGGCTCAGAAAAACTGACCGATGCAGAACAAGCACGATTACAGTATCTTGAAGATCGTATTGAGCGTGAAAAAGAGTTAAAAGAACTGGAAGAAGCCCGTCTTATCAGAGAAAAATATGGTAGCAATTTTACAGATTCTTTTGATGAAGATAACCAGAATGCAAAATATAGTGATTTCCGTGAAAAATATTTCGATGGAATGAGCAAAGTAGATGTCACTTCTTTAGCATATGGAATCGACCATGATGAGAAGAACGTTATTGATATTGGATCAAAGATTGACGAATATTTAGAGAGCCAGAAAAAGATTCAGCTATACATAGATCAGATGAACAAATATGACTCTGATCGTCAGGAATATATTTGGGCTGATGAATTAAAGACAAAAGAAGAAAATAAATTAGAAAAACTAATTCCACAGCTTCAGGAAGAATATCAGAATTACAAAGAAGCCAAATATGAAGCTGAGACAGCTATTGATGAAATGACACAGGATTTAGACAATCCTAATCTAACAGATAAAGACAAAGAAACGATTCAGAGTTGGATTGCACAGTATCAAGATGTTGTCAAAATTGCTGATTATTACATTGGTTTAATGAGGGATATTCCGGCTATTTCAAGTGATACGGACACCAACACATATCATAATTGGTATAGCAAATTATCCGATGACGAAAAAGAATTAGCCAATAGTGATGATTTCAAAGAATCTCTTGAAAAACAGAAAGAAGGACTGGGCAAAGCTGCTTTAGCCGCGAATGATTATGATATTGCTTTACAGGAAGTAAAAAATGCACAAGAGTCTGTTGCAAATAGTGGTGATGGCATTGGAACAACTTCTTTTTCAGATACTATTACAGAACTTTCTGATTTACAAGATGATTTATCAGATCTTGATGAAGCAATGGCAAATATTGTTTCGGATGGTAATGTGGATTTATCATCTTTAGACGGATTGATTGAAGCATTTGGTAAATTAGAAGAAGCTGGTAAAAACATAGATACATCTACTGTTGATGAAGCAATGAAATCCTTATCTGATGCTACTTCTATCCAGTCAGCACAGCAGGCATTAGATACTTTGTGCACAGAGTATATCAAAGCGTCTGGCATTCTTGATGATTTGAATGAGAGCAACAAAAATCTCATTGCAACAAGATTACAGGGAATGGGCGTAGCCAATGCAGAAGAAATGGTCGAGGCTCGTTTAGCAGCACAGAAATATGCTACGGCTAATGGATGTATTGATCTTGCGAATGCGACATGGGAAGAGATTTCTGCATTAATTGCTGAAGGTAACGCTTCTCAGGAGACACAACAGTATCTTGCTAATTTAGCACTGTCAAAAATTGATGTTAATAATATTAAGCTGGACACAAAAGCCGATGTAGATAACATTATTGCTATCGCAAATGCGGCAGGTGCAAGTGCAGCTCAGATTGGTGTATTAAAAACTGCGTTGTCTTCTCTTAGTAATGCGAATATCACAAAATGGGATGACGCAAATAAAGGTGGTGGTATGGGAAGTACTAATCTTATGAACCCAGCCAAATTAAATACACCTTCTAGCGGGAATTCTAAGATTGACCAGTTTGCAAAACAGCAACAGGCACAGAAGACGAAAGATGCTGTACAGGATGCTACGGATACACTTGCAAAGACATTAGACGATATAAAAAATGGTGCATACAATCTTGACGCATCCAATTTTTATGCTAATTATTCTGGTGGCTCTGCTACAAGTAAAGCGGTCAATGATGCTGCAAAATCAGCTAAAAAAGCTTCAGATACAGCAAAAGAAACCGCACAAACTCTTGATTGGATTGAAACGAAATTAAAATTAGCTTCTAAGGAAACAGAAAAGCTTAGTAAATCTTTCGACAAAGCGTTTGGTATGAATCAGACAAGAGAAAGATACCAGGCTTATATTTCTCAGATAGAATCCGAGATCCAGGACAATACAACCGCCGCACAGGTATATCAAGAGAGGTTAAATCAGATTGGTTTATCCTATGAATGGATTGCAAAGATTCAGTCAGGTGCATTTTCTATTGACAGTATTACAGACGAAAATCTCAAAACTCAGATATCCGAATATCAGACATATTCAGATAAGTTAAATAGCTGTTACGACACTATTGAGAGTCTTGAAGAAGAACGTTTGCAAGCTTCTGTTAATTATGCAGAAAAATTAATTGACTCCCATGAAAAAGAAATAGATTCGATTAATAAACTGATTGATCGTAGAAAAGCATTAGTTTCCTTAAAGGAAACATTCGGTTTATCTGCTTCCAAATCTGATTTGAAATATCAGCAGGATCAGTATGAACAGGAAATTGATGCGCTTGAAAGACAGAATAAAGAAATATACGATCTCATGTGGACTACTACTTATGGTGACGAAGCATGGCAAAAGTATAACGACCAGATGATTGAGAATACTTCCAGTATTCAAGATCTCACACAGTCTCTTGCTGATTTAGCATCTGAAATGGCTAATCTTCCGATTGACAAGTATGAAAAAGCTTTAGATAAGATTTCTGCAAAGAATGATTTACTTGATGCAAAACTTGAGAATGCTACGAGTGATAAAGCTAAGAGTAAAATTATTGGTAGACAGTTGAAGCTTACTAGAAAGAAAGATAACAGTGCTCAGTCTGCGGCTAAAACGACACAAAGTAATTTGAATCAGTCGGTTAAGGATTTAAGAACTGCAACGAAAAAGGATAATAATATATCAGTTTACAACGTTGACGCTTTGGGTCCCAATGTGAAAGCAAGAACTGCGGTAAATGACTACTATAAAAAAGTACAGAATTATACAAAGGCGAAGAAGCAAATTCCAGCTTCTTTAATTTCTAAAATTTCTGGTGACGGATACTCTACATTATCAAAAGCATGTGCTAATTACAATGCTGCTTTAGTTGCCAACGACACAGCACAAGAAACGGCTGCTTTAAGTAGAGAGACTATCAGACAGGAACTTGCTGATTTAGCGGAACAGAGAGCGAGTCTTGCAAAGACAACTGCTGATTCCAAAGTTGAGAAATATGATTCTAAAGACGAACTGTATGATGCTAAACTCGACAATGCTACTTCTACTTCTTCTAAGAATAAACTGATTGACAGAAAGATTTCTAATATTAACAATCGTCAGAGTGCATATAATACTGCGGTTAAAACTGATAATAAGAATATCAAATCAGCACAGAAAAATATCAGCAAAATCAAGTCTACGAAAAAGAATAAGAAGATTCTTGCTTCTATCAAGAAAGCTGCTAAAGCTGGGAAACGTATTTCCCAATCTTTGTTAAACAAAGCCGCAAAACTGAATGATGGTGGAAAACTATATGATGCATGTATTCAGTATAACGCTTATTTAGATGCGAAAGAAGCCGACAAAGTTACTGCTGATTTATACAAAGAAACAGCAAAACAAGATAAGGCTACTCTTGCAAAAGAAAAGTTTGATAATATTGCGTCCAAGTATGATAATAAAATTTCTAGCAATGAGCAGAAAAAGACAAAGATCAATAATAGAATTTCTCTCGTAGAGGAATTTGGTGAACAGGCAAATGTATCTGATTATAAGTCACTTATCTCTGCTGAAAATGGCGAATATCAAAAACTCATTAAAAAGCGTGAAGAACTTCAGAGAAATTTAGAAGAGTCTGTTGTAAATGGTTCTATCAAAAAAGGCAGCGATGAATGGTATGAAATGGTTTCTGCAATCAACGAAGTAACCAATGCTATAGACGAATCAATTCAATCAATTAAACAATACCAGAATGCCCTTCGTCAGTTAAAATGGGATACTTTTGATAAATCTCTTGAAACTGTAAAACGTATTAACAGTGAAGCTGATTACTATATTGATCTTTTGAGTCATAAAGATATGACTGATAAAGACACTGGTAATTTCACTGAATATGGTATTGCTACCATTGGATTGCACAAGACGAATTATGACAATTACATTGCGCAGGCAGAAGCATATCAGTCTGAATATGATAAAATTATGAAACAGATTGAGAAAGGCGAATTATCTGCATCCGATGAAAATGTTATTCAACGTCTGCGTGATTTACAGGATGCTCATAGAGAAGCGAAAAAATCTGCCGAGGATGAGTTAGAGTCTATTAATGATCTTGTAAAACAGGGTTATGAAGCACAAACAGATGCGCTGAGTAAACTGATAGAAAAATACAAGAAATTAAAAGATTCCGAACTTGAAGCCTATAGATATCAGAAAGAAATTGCCGAAAAGACAAAACAGATTGCTTCTTTACAGAAACAGTTAACAGCTTATACTGGCAACAATTCTGAAGAATCCCGTGCAACAATTCAAAAGTTAAAAGTTGAATTAGAGAATGCCAAATCAGATTTAAAAGATACGCAATATGAAAAATTTATTTCTGACACTGAGGACATGCTTGACGATCTGATGAGTGATTATCAGGAATTCATTGATGAAAAAATCAATGATACAAATACAATTCTCGATAGTATCAAAGAACTTCTTGGTGGCAATGATGGTATTATTGCAACACTAAAATCCTTAGATTCAAGTCTGACAAATACTACAAAAGATCAGATTGATTCTAGTACTACCAATGGTGGTGACGGAGGACAAGGCGCAAAGGATTATGTAAATAATACTGTTACTAATGATCGGAATACTATCAATTCATCTCATAAAACTGGACTTTTACGACCAACAGCAGTTGGTACTATAACTCTTGATAATTCCTTGGAGTCAAAAAAGAAAAATACAACTTCTATTGATGATAAGTTAAAAAATGAAAAGAAAGCAGTTAAAGATGCCATTAATTCTGGTAAATCTCGCAGTAAGAAATTAACTGATAAAGAGAACAAAGAACATGCTGACTTATGGAAGTATATTGTAAAGAATTATGGTAGAACTCCTACTAATAAAATGTACAAGAAGTTAGGTGGCATACTAGGCGTAAAAACAGATGACACGGTTACATCGAAACAAAAAACTGCTATTCTTAATAGGATGAAATTTAATGGCTATAAAAAAGGTTCTGAACACATAGACAAGAGTCAATTAGCATGGACGCAAGAAAATAAACGAGAACTGATTTATCGTGCTGCTGACGGCGCACTTTTAACAGAACTCAATCCTGGCGATAAAGTATTCACAAATGAGATGACTGAAAATCTTTGGGAACTTGCAAAGACGAATCCTTCTCTTCTTTACTCTAGTACTAACTTTGTACCAAAATTACCTGATATTGCAAAATCCGCTGGTACATCTACGATTGTTGAAGTTGGCGATATCGTGATGAACGGTGTTAATGATCCTGAAACATTCGGTAGACAGTTGCGAGAAGAAATTTGCAAGAACGGAAAAACAACACAATGTATTACTGAAGCAGTTTCTGCCAAGCAACTTGGTAAAAATGGTGTAGGTAATGCGAGGTTATATAAGTAATTGGTATGAGGACTTGGAAGATTTTCTGAGTCCTCTTTTTAAATATTGAAAGCGAGGTGTCGTATGACAGAATCAATTGTTACTGGAAGATATTTCAGACCAAGAAGCAAAGAAGAATACATACATCCATATGGATTGTCAACACTTTTTCAGACAAATTTTTTTAGGTTATTTTTCCGATATTGT
>ERZ780212.1752-NODE-1752-length-15766-cov-2.309401_pt1 | contig 15766 bp, 10 predicted proteins | sample MGYA00511364_ERZ780212 | MGnify/ENA primary metagenome ERZ780212 (study PRJEB29588, sample SAMEA2147991) | human gut metagenome | biome: human gut; feature: human-associated habitat; material: faeces | place: Denmark | collected 2008/2010 ...
ATGCTCAAATAGGCATCTAAAGTTGCTACCGGCACAAAAGTCACACAAATACACTACTCCAAAACCTTTTACTATATGATATTCTCGTAATTTGTTGTTTTACTATCCCATGAATTTACACTACTCCAAAACCAACGTCGATAACACCGTCTATCATATGCGGTTTTACTACCGTATGAATTTACACTACTCCAAAACCTCAAAAGAGGACTGAAGCTGCTACCAGTGCATGCATCACAAGGCTTTTCAATTACATTTTATTATATCACTTCCCTTTTGTCAGAAAAAACATATTGACTACCATACTTGTGCAAATTTGTTCAACTACCCTGCGATTTTGCACCTCTCCAAATGCTCAAATAGGCATCTAAAGTTGCTACCGGCGCAAAATGCACGCAAATACACTACTCCAAAACCTATTCTTTTTCCGAAATTCGTGTGGTATTAGTTTTACTACCCTATGAATTTACACTACTCCAAAACGTGCCCTGCAAGCATCATTGCCACTACTGGGTTTTACTATCCTATGAATTTACACTACTCCAAAACCTCAAAAGAGGACTGAAGCTGCTACCAGTGAAAATATCATAGGACTACAGCTGTATTTTATCATATTCTCTTCTTTTTGTCAAGAAAAAAGAACAACAAGTCCTTGCTATTTTTCATGTTTTAGAATAGTGTTAATTGTTCAGGATCTGCTACGTTTCGAAGAAAGCTACCGGCCGAAGGAACATTTTTTACAACAAATTTAGCATATTCCTGTTTTTGTTCTTCTGTCAGTATGAACACATCTTCTACCGCTGATTTAGCTTTAAGTGTGATTGCTTGTACTCCTTGAGTTGTTCTTGAACTCTTTTCTGAAATTGCTGATGTATTGAAAACTATGGCCCTGCCATTTGTAGACTTGATCATTATATCCGTGTCTGCCAGTATATAAAACATTCTTATCAGTTTGCTCTTATCTGAATAGGCATTATTAAGCTTCTTTCGATTTGTTTTTGTTTCATATGAGTTCATAGGAACTTTAGCAATTTTACCATTTTCAAAAATATATATCATATATCCTGAATAGTCGGCAGTATTAGCCATATATACAATATCTTCGTCGCTGTCAAAGGCTAATTTTGCAGGAACATAGTCTCCCAAAAGACTTGCTTTTGTATCTTCAAAGGCGGAAAGCTTTGATTTGTATACTTGCTGAGCACTTGTGAAAAATAGCACGTCTGAATTGTTGTTTGTTTCAAGTTGCTGAAGAAGATCGTCACCTTCTTTATATTTTTGCTCGCTTGCCATGCGAAGCGATTGTGGCGTTATCTTCTTAAAATACCCACTTTTACTTAAGAAGATAGTACAAGGATATTCAGGAACAGTCTCTTCTATCTTTGATGTATCTATATCTTCTGGATAGAAGAACTGAGTCTTTCTTGGCTCACCATATTTCTTTATTACATCTTTCAGTTCAGTTATAATAATATTCTTGACTTTTTTATCGTCATCTAAAATACTTTTAAGCTCATTTATCTCTTTTTCAAGTTTTTCGGATTCTTCAAGTCTATCCAGTATGTACCGCTTATTAAGATTTCTCAGCTTAATTTCAGCTATATAGTCAGCTTGTATTTCATCAATTTCAAAGCCCGCCATAAGGTTTGGAATAACTTCTTCATCTTTTTCTGTTTCTCGTATAATACCGATAGCTTTATCAATATCAAGCAGTATCTTGCTTAAACCGTCCAACAGATGAAGTTTTGCTTCCTTTTTATCTAAATCAAATTTAGTGCGTCTCTTTATACACTCTGTTCTGAACTTTGTCCACTCTTTTATTATGTCATATACACCCATAACCTTAGGATATCCGTGAACAAGAATATTAAAATTGCAGGAGTACGAGTCTTGCAGTGGCGTAAGCTTATATAGTTTCTGCATAAGAGCGTCAGGATCGACACCTTTTTTGATATCTATGCCTATTTTTAAACCATTGATGTCTGTTTCGTCTCTTATATCGTTTATTTCTTTGATTTTGCCAGCTTTTATAAGAGCGATCATCTTTTCTTTGATTGCTTCTATCGTAGTAGTAGCAGGTATTTCAAGAATTTCAAGACAGCGAGCTTCCTTATCATAGTTATACTTTGCTCTTAGTTTAACGGATCCTCTTCCCGTCTTATATATCTCTCCCAGCTCTTTTTCGTCCCACAAAAGAAGTCCGCCGCCTGGGAAGTCTGGCCCCTTAAGCGTGTCCAAAGCGTTATGTGCAGGGTTCTTGATAAGGGCGATAGTAGTTTCACATACCTCAGTAAGATTGAATGAGCAAACAGCTGAAGCCATAGATACGCCAATACCCACGTTATTATTTACTAGAATAGAAGGGAACGTCGCAGGAAATAACGTTGGCTCAAGCATCGTATTATCGTAGTTGGGTACGAAGTCAACAGTATTTTTATCAATATCTCTAAAGAGCTCGTTACATATAGGATCAAGTTTTGCTTCAGTATAACGTGAAGCGGCATACGCCATATCTCTGGAATAAGCTTTTCCAAAGTTGCCTTTTGACTGGACATAAGGATGAAGAAGCGTTTCATTTCCTCTCGCCAATCTTACCATGGTTTCATATATAGCACTATCGCCATGTGGATTAAGCCTCATTGTTTGTCCTACGATATTTGCACTTTTAGTAAGACCGCCTGTAAGAAGTCCCATCTTGTACATTGTATAAAGTAGCTTCCTATGTGAAGGCTTAAAGCCATCTATTTCTGGAAATGCTCTTGAAACGATAACGCTCATCGCATAAGGCATATAATTTTTGTCTAGAGTATCAACTATCTCTTCTTGTTCTATCTTTCCTGCGCCCGCTATATATGCGTCTATATTTGCAGCAGCAGGTGTATTTGAAACTTTTTTCTTCCTTGCCATTAATATTTGTCCTCTCTTATTACGAAATATCCGCTAAATCAAGATATTCGTGGCCATTCTCACTTATGTATTCTTTTCTTCCCTGCAGGTCATCGCCAAGCAGCATATCAAACATATATGCTGTCTTCTCAATATCTGACGGTGTTATCTGTATAAGCCTTCTTGTCGCAGGGTTCATAGTAGTAAGGCTCATCATATCAGCTTCATTTTCGCCAAGACCTTTTGAACGCTGTATTGTATATTTCTTATTTCCGATCATCTTAAGTATTTCTACCTTTTCGGCTTCATCATAAGCAAAGTATTTCTTTTCTTTGCCTTTTGTTTCTTTTGCTGTTATTTCAAAAAGCGGAGATTCAGCAATATATACATATCCTTTTTCTATAAGAGTCGGCATAAGACGGTATATCATTGTAAGTATAAGTGTTCTTATCTGGAAGCCGTCAACGTCAGCATCGGTACATATAACTACCTTATTCCATTTGAGATTATCGAGATTAAATAAAGAAAGATCTTTATTTGCCTTTGTTTTTACCTCTACGCCACACCCCAGTACTTTAACTAGGTCTGTTATGATAGGACTTCCAAATATCTTGTCATAATCTGCTTTGAGACAGTTAAGTATCTTTCCTCTTACAGGCATAACAGCCTGGAAGTCGGCGTTTCGTGCCATTTTTACAGAACCAAGAGCTGAGTCACCCTCTACGATATATATTTCTCTTATGCTTGTATCCTTAGAGCGGCAATCAACAAACTTCTGCACCTGATTTGCAAGATCTATTGTGCCAGAAAGCTTTTTCTTTATATTCAATCGAGATTTTTCTGCACTTTCACGGCTTCGTTTATTTAAAAGCACTTGTTCGGCTATTTTTATAGCTTCATTTGGATTTTCTATAAAGTAAACCTCAAGATTATGCTTTAAAAACTCTGTCATACACTCTTTTATGAACTTATTTGTTATAGCTTTCTTTGTTTGGTTTGCATATGACGTTTGAGTGGAAAAAGAGCTAGAAACCAACACGAGGCATTCTTCGATATCCGCAAAAGTTATCTGTTTTTCGTTTTTGGTATATTTATTGTTATTTTTCAAATAAGCATTGATCTGAGAAGTAAAAGCTGCTTTTACCGCATCTTCAGGAGAGCCACCATGCTCCAGATAGCTGGAATTGTGGAAGTATTCCAGATCCTTTATCTGATTTGAAAATGTAAAAGATACACTTAGCTTTACTTTATAATCTTTCTTATCTTCACGGTCACGTCCAATTCTTTCTCCCTCAAAATACTGGATAGAAGTAAGTGCACTCTCCCCTGCTATTTCAGCTACATAATCAGCAATACCATTTTCATAGCAAAATACCTCTTCTTCAAAATTACCGTCTTCGTTCTGATAACGATATATAAACTGAATATTGGGGTTTACTACAGCCTGCTTCTTTAAAACTTCCTCAAAATACTCTTTTTCTATCTTTATATCTGTAAAAACGTCAAGATCAGGTTTCCAATGTGTTTTTGTACCGGTTTTCTTTTGTTTTGTTTCTTCTTTTTTTAATCCACCTATATTTTCGCCTTTTTCAAAGTGAAGGTCATATTTGTATCCGTCTCTATACACCTCAACATCCATATATTCAGATGCGTACTGAGTAGCGCAAGCACCCAGGCCATTCAGACCCAACGCAAATTCATAATTATCGCCTGAATTATTATCGTACTTTCCGCCGGCATAGAGTTCACAGTAGACGAGCTCCCAGTTAAACCTTTGCTCTTTTTCATTATAATCAACTGGGCAGCCACGGCCAAAGTCTTCTACCTCTATACTATTATCATTATAATGAGTAAGTATTATCTTATTTCCGTGCCCGTCTCTTGCTTCGTCTATCGAGTTGGACAGTATTTCAAACGTAGAGTGTTTGCAGCCTTCCAATCCGTCTGAACCAAATATAACGGCAGGACGTTTTCTTACACGATCTGCTCCTTTTAACGCTCTTATTGCGTCATTTCCATATTCCTGTTTTTTTGCCATTAAAAAATCACCTTCCGATATATCCTATTTGATATTATTTTTATTATACACCCGATTTAAAAAAACTGTCAAGCTTCAGCACAAACAAAAGCAGGCTTTTCACCGCAAAATGCGACCTAAAGCCTGCTTTTTAACTTGTTTTAAAAATTATATTTCGAATTTTTCTCCCGGCTTACAAGTGATCCAGAATTTTACCTCTCTAAATGCGTTATGCAGAAGATATGATTTATCTTTTATTATTCCATATACATTTGCTGTTCCCACTGTTAATGCCGCAGTTATTATGAACTGCCAACAGTATTCCATGCCTAAAACGATAAATATGAGTAAAAGCCCAATTACAAACAGCGGAAAATACATAAAGAGATTTTTAGTTCCAAACCTTTTTCTTGAAGAACGTATATAGGTCTCGAACGCACGAACAAGCCAAAGCATTATATATGTACACATACAGAATAATGCAAACTCCGAAGATATAAACAACAACACTTTTGCAATAACACCTATACGTGCTGATTTGCAATGTGCTATATTTCGCATAGATACAACAATACATGTGGCTCCGCTGAAGAAAGAAAGAAAATATGCTGCTATAACTATTAGCCTTTTGAATAATACTCTTTTAGTACTCATCTTTCCCATTCACCGGCTTTCCATTAATGTATTCCCATTTCCAATCGTCTGTATAGGCGATTGTTACAACAATGAGTGTTGCAATACCAACAAAACTTGAACATATACCTGTTATTAAGGCTTTTGGCCAATAAACAAAGACTTTGTTCTTCACAAGCTCTGAGTATTCGCTACGTATAATACTTTTTTCTTGTTCTTTAAGCTTATTGGCGTCTGTCCCCCTCATACAAATAATATTGTTTAAGTGTATACCTCTTGTAGGCCTTTCATCATAATAGTATTTTATATCGGGGCAACTTACAGTATAATAAGAGAGCTGTCCTCCTATTTCTGCGTTATCATATTCTTCTTTTGTGGTTTCCACTTCATAATTGTGTATTCCATCTCGCACGGTGACTAAATAGTTTCCATTATTTATAGTCTTGCTTTTTATTTCTGCGGTGACGTTTTCTTCGGTAAAAGAAAAGTTGTTGATAAATTTTCTTAGCTTTTCTTTTGTTTGACCGTCATATTCAGCCCACCATATCCAAACGTTAAATCCGATTATAAAAAGGATTGCGACTATGAATATCATTGCGGTATCAAGCTTAGTTGTTTTTCTTATCTTTTTCAAGGAACTCCCCTCCTATTATCCTTTTCAACACAATTATATCAGATTTCCCATACCTTGACAATTCAGCAATCGAACACAGCATTTCTAACCGTATCTATAGATACGGTTAGAAAAAATCAACACGGAAGTTGAAATATCTTCAGTAGCTATTTCAACTTCCGTGTTGATAGATTTGCACTTATTTGTTTTTTAGTGTGACCTTAGATGAATGATATTTCAGCATTAGGACTTTTTTTGAAGGCATCAGCTTCTATTGCTTTCACTTGTTCTGATACAAGAACTTCTTTAAGATTTGGACATTTTTCAAAAGTTCCGTTCTTTATTTCTTTGTTGGATTTCCATTCTACCTTCGTTAGACTTTTGCAATTACTAAAGCAGTTTTCTCTTACCGTGGTGCCTTTCTCTATATGTACGCTTGTTATTCCGCTGTTTGAAAAAGATTTTACTCCTATGTTTTTTAGCCCATGAAAATTGAAGTCTATTAAAGCAGTGCAATTCTCAAAGCAACTTCTAGGGACTGGTTTCTTGGAGTTCCAAATTGCATTTTTAAGTCTTTTGCATTCAGAAAAGGCACCTTCTCCGATTCTTTGCAAATTTTCATCAAGTTGTATTTCTCTGAGCCCGCTTTTGCTAAATGCACACTTGTCTATTCCGGCAGCTTTTGAAAGGTCTATGTTTTTTAATGATGTACAAGATTTAAAACAATCCTGTGGAATCGACTGTGGACAGTTCCAAATGACGTTAGAGAGCTTTTTGCAGTTAGAAAAAGCACCTTTTTCAATACGTTCTACTTTTTTATCTAGCTGAATTTCAATTAAACCACTTTTGCTAAATGCCGCCTCGTCTATTCCGGGAATATTTGAAAAATCAAATTTTGTCAATGACACATTATTATAAAAGCAGCCTCTGGTAACTTGATTATTGCAGTCCCAAACCACTTCTTTTAGCCAGCGACAATTGGAAAAAGCATAATCTCCTATACCTCGAATATTTTTGCCAAGCTGGACTTTTTCTAAATTTGAACCACGAAACACGCCATTCTCTATATATTCAACATTATTAGTAAGTTGAGCCTCTTTAAGCCCACTTTCTTCAAACGCAAGAAGTTGTATCCCAGTGACGTGTGAAAAATCAAAGTGATGTAAAGCAGAACATCCGGCAAAACAATATTCAGATATGGACAGGTCACAATTCCACGTTACATCATTCAGTTTACGACAGTCTTCAAAAGCATAATTGCCTATATACTTTATATTTTTTTCAAGATTAATATGGGTAATGCCACTTTCAGCAAATGAATTGTTTTCAATGTAACGCACATTTTTTCCAAGTTTCACATTCTTCAAGTTTTTGCATTTGTAGAAGGCATCCTCTCCTATTGTAGTCACAGGAGTTCCATCTATAGTATCTGGAATAATTATCTCCGAAACTGACTCTTTGTCCGCTAAGCCTGTTATTATTATTCCTTTTTCGCTGTTTTTATAAGTAAATATATTATCCGACATTTTTATTTTCCTCTTTTCCCATTGTATAACTTATAGCCATTTAACATGGCTATATATGTATTATATCACATAACCCTGAGGATTTTGATTTGTATGGAAAAATCCCCTAGCCATTTGGCCAGAGGATTTTTTCGGAAAACGTTATATTTTTAAAATGTTTTTGAGCGGAACCCAGTTTTCTCCGTGCATATCTTCAGTATATACAGTGTTGTTTATATATAATTCTTCGTCGATATCACGCACAAAGCCCCAATGGAGCTTATATCTTTCAGCATAAGATTTAAACGCATTGAACTTGTTTTCAGCCTGGCGATCGATATTTTTTGAACGATCTGCTTCCATGCCGCCTTTAGTTTCAATAATCCATACATTATTATCTTTTGTTTTGATAATATAGTCTGGATAGAAAAGCCATTGCTTTCTTATGCCATTAACATATACAATTGAAAGATACTGCTGTCCGGCGTCTCCATTTTTGTATATCCATTCCACACTATCAGAGTCCTCACAGAATCTTTCAAATAAGCGTTCCGACTTACTCTTTCGTGCTTCTGATGACAGAAATTCATTTGTATATCCTTCATATACATTCTTTTTCATCAGCTCTACCTGCTTAACTTCCGTATATTTATAGAGCTCTGTGTCTGGAATAGTGAATTTACTTGTTTTTGCCTCACCGATAAAGGACAACTGCTTATCCTGAGTAGCCATGATTTCACGAAATTCTTCCTTAAGCTGTTTAATATTATTAATTATAAAGGCATAGAAATCACTTGTATCGAGAGACAAAAGCTTTCTGGAGTTTCTTTTTCCTTTACGGAAAAGCCTTTGCAAAATGTTTTTTACACGCTGCGCAGGGATAGTTGTTATCTTCTTAATTTCATCTACACTGTGCATAAGCTGAATGCCGTGTGTATGCGTATTTATTCTGGTCTTAACAGATATTTTCTGAGAGCTTGTAGCATTTGAAAGTGTTTCGTCACTTCTGAACAACCCCTGAACAACTTTGCTGTCAACCTCATGCGAGAAGCTATATCCGTTCATCGCAAGTATTTCTTGATTTGCAGCTTTTTTTGTTCCAAGGTTATACTTATTCGCATAGTGATTATATATGAGCTTAAGAAGTTCCCGTTCACCAAGTCCGTTGTCATTGTCAAGATTACGCAGCTCCTTAACCAGAGTAAAATCTTCAAAACCTTTTTTGAGAAAAAGCTTACGAACTTGATAGGCCTTATCTAATTCGCTCATCAAACCTTGCTTATATCTTTCGTCAAGGGTATAAACATAACATAAGTCAAGATATGCAGGAAAGTTATAGTGCTTGTGCTCTGGCATACGACGTATTCTGCCAATAGTCTGGATCTGAAAGTCTTCACTGCCACCTTCACGGAGCTTTACAAGAATTTTTGCACGTGGACAATCCCAACCGGTAGATACAGCCTGTTTCATTAGAAGAAATGCTGGCATGCCGTTGTTCTTTGTGAGGTCATCGCTCACTATTTTGTCGTCACTCATCCAAATGTTGACCAGCCCATTATCGTAAGTGTATCCCATTGAGGCAAGCTTTTCTTCGACCGCTTTTATTGTTTCTGGACGTGCTGCTGGAAATTGAATGAGAACCAATGGTCTTACATCTGCTTTAACCATTTTATATCCTTCAAGTAGCTCTTGGCGTTTTGCATCTGCAAGGTCAATCAGATAGTCATAATCGTTTTCGATTTTATCATTTTCCATGACGCCTTCATTGACATAAATTGCACGAGTTATCAAACCGGCATTAATAACTTCATCTTCTGGAACCTCATAGTATTCTTGATGTGCTACTTTGTTTGCCGTTGCAGAAACACGGATAGTATAAACCGGATCAAATTTGTCGATAATGTCCTTTGCTTTCTTTGTATTGTTAAGGTGTTCTTCGTCAATGATAAGGAAGAATTTAATTCCTTTACTATGTGCCTCATCAATACAATCAAAGAGATTCTTTTTTTCGCTTTCTTTAAGTGCATTATTTTTTCTGTTTGTTATCAGTTCCCAGTTGATAAAAGTAACGCTTCTTTCATTAAAGCCTTGAAGCAATGAATAAGGAAGATCTCTCGAATCAATGGAGGGCATCAACCTCTCCATTTTTTCTCGGCTTTGTTCCTCAAGGTTTCCTTTTCCAGGGCAAAGCCATATGAAGGCCGTCTTTTCGTTTGTATTGTTAAGATAGAAGTTTACATATTTTATAAGGATAACGGTCTTTCCTGCTCCCGTCAAGCGTAATCCCACCGTCCCATATTTCATAAAATCTTGTCAGCAGATTAGTTATTGTTGTCTTTCCTGCTCCTGTTGAAGCCTTAACCGTTATTACCTTTTTCGAGTCGGCTGATGTGGTCTTATCAAAAAGATAGTCCACACAATTGTCTTGAAATTCGTAATCTATTAATCCGTTTACCATAGCTCGCCAGCCTCCCTAAGTTCAAAATCAAAGTAATAGTCTGGAATGATGTAAGAGTTTATGCTGTCAAGAAGTTTTTGCTGCGTTGATGTAAGAAGAATATCCTGATTCACAAAAGCAGCCTTTAGATCTGCATATTTCTCGATATCTTGTTCAAACTTATCCATATCTTCATCTGTAAGGATTATTACATATTGCTGATTATCAACTTTAATGCCGTTTTCAAGTTCGATCATTTCCTTTATATGATTAAGCAATTCATCGGATAGGTCCTCAGAGTTCTTATCAACAAAATCGGTTTTAAAGTACTTCAGGTTTGCAGGAATGCCCTCGGAATATTCGCTGCCATCAGCACGTTTGCCTGTAATAACTGTTTTCAGACGTTGGTAGGTCACTTCTTCACAGATGTTATTTTCATTGTTTGTGCAGAGAATAAACTTTCTGTGACCGCCGTCCTGTTTATTCAGTTCCATTACTGCGTGCCCTGTTGTGCCTGATCCTGCAAAAAAGTCAAGAATAATGGAATCTTTTTTACGCAATGTTGAAATTTCAATCAAATATTTGATTAGTCCCAACGATTTAGGAAAATTGAACTTCTTTTCTCCAAAAATACTTGTAATTTCTTTTGTTCCATCCTGTGTCATTCCAACTATTTCAGATGGTAGATAGGTACTTGCCGCAACAAGCCCAAAATCGGCTCCAGCTTTTTTTACATCATCTGATTTCCAATAACGAAGTACTGGTTTTGAAATTTTCAGAAAATCATAATCTCCAGGGAAAATGATTCTTCCTTGTTTATAATAATAGTCAAAAGTTTCCCTTGTAATTGCCCAACTTCTAAGAGGATTAACTGGATATTCTTTACCTGTTTTAGGATTGACTATAGAAAAATTGGAGTTTGGTCTTTCTTCTATGGTTGTTTGCTTAGTAAGATCATGAAATCTCCAAGGCTTCCCTGGAAAATCTGGGGTTTCATAGTATTTTCTTTCTTTACCCCTAACTGCGGCCTTAAATAATGGATTTGCATAGCAAAGAATACTCTCACAATCTTGGGATATTCCATATGGCACGTCAGACTTTGCGGTTCTTTTTCTCCAAGGAATTAAGGCGACGAATTTCTGTTCACCAAAGATCTCATCACATAACATTTTCAAAACTGCTTGTTCATTATCATCAATCGAAATAAATATGCAACCTCTTTCAGACATTAGCTTTTGGGCTATTCTTAATCGTTCCTCCATAAATGAGATCCACTTGCTATGTCTAAATCCGTCATCTTCACCAATTCTGCAATCATTATACATAAATTCCCTATTTATGGTATTATATGGTGGGTCAATATACGCCACATCAATCTTTCCCTTATGTGTCTTTTCGAGCAAGTAAAGACTATGAAGATTGTCTCCCTCAAGCAAAAAATTATATGCTCCACTTTCGTCAGCATAAATTTCTCTTCCCTTGACTTCCGTAAAAACAGGAATCTGTGTTTTCATCTGAACGTCAACAGCTTCCTCATGTTCTTCCCACACAAGTCCGTACTTTTTCGCTTTCAGTTCCTTTTCAATTTCGCCGATCGCAATCAACGAATCATCATCTGTATGCTGCTCTTTCAGCTTTTCAAGAAAAACAAGCATTTTTTCTCTTTTCAACTGTGATAGATTTGCCATTTTATCCTCCTGTGTATGTGTTTTGTTCTGTCTTGCTCAAACATAAATGGCTGAGATGACATTTAGAACAATTTTCTTTACTGCATTTTTTGTATAACTCATTTTTGCGTATGTGCTGAGCTGCCTCACGAATGTCATCTTTAACAGCAGCTACCGTATCTTGAGTAATAGGTTTTCTTGCCGTGTTTTCCGAGTCGAGATGATAGATCTCCATATAATCAGCGGTCTTTCCTGTTAGTTCTTGATAGCCAAGAGAGTAGATTTTAAGTTGCTCTGTATTTATCGCCTCAACAACATTTTTATTTGCTGTTTTGAAATCTACTATAACCGTTTTCTTTTTGCCATTGACCATAGTATCTTTTACCATATCTATTCGGCCATTAACGGTAATACCGTCCCCTATATCTATTTCTATAGCCGACTCAGCCAGTCGTATATCTCCCAGTGTTGTTTTGTTGCGTTCCAAGTATTTTTTTATTGCACGTTTTGCACTCTCTGTCATACGCTCTTTTAGCTTTGTGCTTGTGTATGGTAAATAAAATACCTCATCAAATAGATTATTCACGTATTTATCTGTAATAGGCTTCCCTTCTATTGCGCTTTGATTTATGCAACGAATGACTTCATGCAATGCGTTGCCATAACCCATTTGTTCCGGAATCGGCTGCACAAAGCCATAAAACATCGACAACTTAAAACGATATGGGCATTCAAAATAGTCTTCAAGAAGCGAAAAGTTAAGAGTAATAGGTACATTTTGATTCTTTAAATCAGGCAAATGTGAAGCGTTATAAGCAACATTATCTTGATATGGGAGCATAAACGGTGATTTTTGAGCTTCCATAAAGAATATTGATGTTGCTCTATCTTTCTCGTCCTTTGCTCGAGTAATAAAAAGATATTTCTTTGATCTTGTAACCGCAACATAGAATAATTTTCGTTCATCTTCTAAATCACTATCAAATCTACTTGAACCGCTTATCCAACTCCTGTTTATAACATTCCATACTCCTTTGCCTCCAACTTTTCGAGCTGGGAAAAAGTTTTTGTTCAGGCTAGGAATGAAAACGGCGGCAAATTCCAATCCTTTGGATTGATGAACTGTCATAATTTGAACTGCATCTGGTTTGATTAAGGAATTATCTAAATTTCCCTCTGGATAGTAATCAGCCGCCTTGTATTGCAAGAACGAACAGAATCCAGATAATTTGGACTTAGGTTTTAACGTATAATTTATCGTTTCATAGTCGTCGATTACTTGTGAGAATTTTCCGAGATTATACAGTATGAGCTCAGTTGATTTTTTACCATCTTCGACAAGATTTATCTTTTTCAAAAAGTTGTGATAAATCTTTTGAAGATTAAAATCGGGATAATGTTTTATTTTTGATATATTCAGACACATTAAATCATTAAGAGCACTGGCAAGTTCTTTTTGGTTAAATGGATAGTTTACTGCAAGCCAATGATTGAAAAGTTCTTTTAAGTCACATATTCCATTTATATAATCAAAAATGCACTTAGCAGCCCTGCATTCAGGCGTATTCATCAGCTCATTCATACCCTCGACAATAAATGGGATATCATGGTGATTAAGTGTTCTGGCAATATAGGCACTGATTTTTCTTTTGCGGAGCAATATAGCCATCTCCGAATACGGAACACCTATATTATGAAGCTTTTCTATATTAGCAGCGATAAATTCATACTCTGCCTGTGGATAATCAAATTCTTTATATACAATATCTCCTTTATCATATACTGTCGAACAACCTGATTCCATAAATTTAGGTAGTCTTCTCGAGTTATTGGCGATAACGTTTTGGGCAACATCAACTATTCCTTCTGTGCTACGATAATTGGTACTAAGCACAATAAAATTTGAAATATTATATCGTTGCGTAAAGGTCAAAATGTTAGTCGAATCACTGCCCCTAAACTGATAAATGGTTTGATCATCGTCTCCAACTACGCAAAGATTCGCCCCAAGCTTTTTTATAAGAGATATAAGCTTTTCTTGCACAGGGTTCGTATCTTGATACTCATCAACGGTTAGGTATTTTACTTTTTTAGCAATTATATTGCTAAATTCTTTGTTGTTTTCGAGCTGAGTGACCATTTCACGAAGAATAAGAGAATAATCAAAATGTCTTTCTGAATACATCTTATCATGATACTTTTGAAATGCGGTTTGGACATCTTGACTCCAATTTGCCGAGTCAGTCCAATTTTCATTAAGCAAACCCATAACCTTTATGAATAGATCAGTTTCAAGGTACTTCTGTAAGCCTAAGTCGAGCATCCCGATTTCATTATAGTATCGTTCTACAAATAATTTTGTATGTATGTCATCCAAAACAGTAAATGTTTGAAACTCAGGCAGATATTCCTGAAGCATATTCAAGCAAAAACCATGTATTGTCCCAATATACATTTTAGCGAAGCCCTTTGTATCTCCGAGCTCGGCTTTTCCAATAGAATAAATACGTGTTTTTAATTCTTCGGCTGCCTTTCTAGTGAACGTAAAAGCCACGATATTTTCAGGCGTTATATTTGGATTGCACTTCAAAATATTGATTATTCTTCTTGTTACAACACCTGTTTTGCCGGCACCAGCGCAGGCTATTATTTCTACATCACTATCAATTGCATTAATAGCATCTATTTGTTTTTGAGATAATTTAGCCATAATAATCTCCCCTATCGTCTGTTGTCCTCAATTCTTTTTTGCTTAATGATCAATAGCTGAAATCGCTTAGATAACCATTGGGTGCCCCCATCATTTCTTCGTAATAGGCATAAAGATTTCTCTCATAATCATAGACCAGACGAATGCTCGGTTCTATGTTCTGCTCTTTTTCTCGCTGTTTTTGCCTTTACTGAGTAAGTTTCGAATACTTTTGAAGAATTTCTTTAGCTCTTTCCTGTGAGAAACCTTCCTCTAACAATGATTCAAAATTCATTATAAGCTCTTTTCGATATTTTCCCCTGCTTTTGCAGACTTTCTAAAGAATTTCTGGCAATGCTTCCTTCTCATCGGAACAAAGAAAAGAAATTGCCTGATATTCCTTGCGTGTTAGTGCTCTGCACTGATGATTCGGTATAGTGCGGATGCCCTCTGCGTTTGTTTTGAAGTCGTCCAATGGCTGAAAAACTATGCGTTGATCTTCCCATCTTATCAGCCCATTTGTTCCGTCTGGCATTTTATACACTGTTTCCCATATATATGGCGTGCCAGCTTTTGTTTTCTCGGACCGCAGACTTAGTTTTGCAATCTCATCGGCTATCTTAACCTTGCCAATTGGACTGATCACCAAATTCTTAGATTCCTGAAAGAACCCCTCATTTTTTAAATAGTATACCATCAAATTGGCTACATACTGTGGGCATTGTCTGATGCCACGCTCCCAGTCCTGTAATGTTCTTGCTGGTATACCTAGTCGGCGGGAAAATTCTGCTTGAGTTAGTCCTGTACGCATACGCATTTCTTTAATGGTCATCTTAAACACCCCACATTATCAGTTTTTTAGTTTATCTATTATAATAATATCACGCATTGCGTGCTATGTCAACCAAATTTCAATACATTGGCAACATAATTACGAATCTTTGTGTTTTCTTACAAAAATAGCCACTGAAATTTATGCATAAAAATAGAAGAACACATATCTAAATGGTTCTTCTATTTTGATATATTTTTTTGTATACACTACTCCAAAACAAAGCGTGATATGGTATATATGTGAAATTCAGTTTTTTCTACCCTGCGATCTTACACCTCTTCAAATGCTCAAATAGGCATCTAAAGTTGCTACCGGCGCAAAATGCACGCAATTACACTACTCCAAAACCTCTGATTAGTGATATAATATAGAAAATAGTTTTACTGCCCTATGAATTTACACTACTCCAAAACCTCAAAAAAAGGCATTTAGAGTTGCTACCAGTGTATGTATCACAGAACATTCAATTGCATTTTATTATATC
>ERZ780212.1755-NODE-1755-length-15730-cov-1.966762_pt1 | contig 15730 bp, 9 predicted proteins | sample MGYA00511364_ERZ780212 | MGnify/ENA primary metagenome ERZ780212 (study PRJEB29588, sample SAMEA2147991) | human gut metagenome | biome: human gut; feature: human-associated habitat; material: faeces | place: Denmark | collected 2008/2010 ...
GGCATTCCTGCCTATAACTGGTGGAATGAGGGTATCCATGGGCTTGCACGAAGCGGTGTTGCCACCATGTTTCCACAGGCAATAGGTCTTGCGGCTATGTTTGACACCGACCTTGTGTTCAAAGTGGCAGATATAACCTCTACAGAAGCTCGTGCCAAGTATAATGAGTATTCAAAGCGTGATGACAGGGATATATACAAAGGTCTTACCCTTTGGGCACCTAATATAAATATTTTCAGAGATCCACGCTGGGGCAGAGGTCATGAGACTTACGGTGAAGACCCTTATCTTACCGCAGAGTGCGGCAAGGCATATGTAAAAGGCTTGCAGGGCAGTGGCAAGGTACTGAAAACTGCCGCTTGTGCAAAGCATTTTGCAGTACATAGCGGACCTGAGGCTGTTCGCCATGAATTTAATGCAGAGGTTAATTGGAAAGACCTTGAAGAGACCTATCTTTACGCCTTTGAGGAGCTTGTGAAAAAAGCAAAGGTCGAAGGTGTAATGGGTGCTTATAATCGTGTGAATGGCGAGCCGTCATGTGCTAGTGAGTTTCTAATGGGCAAGCTCGACAAATGGGGTTTTGATGGCTATTTTGTTTCTGATTGCTGGGCAATAAGGGATTTCCACGAACACCATTTGGTGACGTCTTCTCCTGTAGAGTCGGCTGCAATGGCACTTAAAGCAGGCTGTAATGTGAACTGCGGTTGTACGTATGTACACCTGCTTTCTGCTCTTGACAAGGGGCTTGTGACAGAAGATGAAATCCGTGCTTCCTGTGTTGCTCTTATGAGAACTCGCATAAGACTTGGTATGTTTGACAAGTCAACGGAATATGACAACATACCATACAGCGTTGTTTCTTGTCCTGAGCATAAAGCTGTATCCTACCAGTGTGCAGTGAAGTCCATGGTGTTGCTCAAAAACAAGGGTATTCTTCCGCTTGACAAAAAATCAATATCAACTATCGCTGTAATAGGTCCAAATGCGGACAGCAGAGCGGCTCTCGAGGGCAATTATAACGGCACAGCCGACAGGTATGTTACTTTCCTTGAGGGTATCAAGGACGCATTTGATGGCAGGGTGCTTTATGCTGAAGGCTGTCACTTGTATAAGGACAGAGTATCGGGTCTTGCACAGGCAGGAGATAGATACGCCGAAGCTGAGGCGGCAGCGGCAAATTCTGATGTTGTGATACTTTGCGTTGGTCTTGACGCCACTATTGAGGGTGAGGAGGGCGACACAGGTAATGAGTTTTCATCAGGTGACAAGAACGATCTAAGACTTCCTGAAAGTCAGCGCGAGCTTATAAAGCGTGTCGCAAAGATCGGCAAGCCTATGATAGTGGTATGTGCGGCAGGAAGCTCAATAAATGTCGAGCATGATTGTGACGCTCTTATTCACGCATGGTATCCGGGTTCAGAGGGCGGCAAGGCTATTGCGGATATTATTTTTGGTAAAGTGTCGCCATCAGGAAAACTGCCTGTTACATTCTATAATAGTGCCGACAAGCTGCCTTGCTTTACTGATTATGCTATGTCTGATAGAACATATAGGTACACAAGAGATAACATTCTTTATCCATTCGGCTATGGCCTTACTTATGGAGATGTTGTTGTTACATCGCTTAGTTATGACGATGGCAAAGTCAATGTAGAGGTAGAAAATAATGGTGCCGATACATGTGATGTTATCGAACTTTATATTAAATCACATTGTGACAATGCTCCGGCTTATCCTGTGCTGTGCGGCTTCAAGAGGATTTTTGTTAAAAAAGGTGAAAAGCTTGATGTTGAAATCGAGGTACCTGACAAAGCTTTCACAACAGTGTCAGATATCGGAGAGAGAAAACAGTTTGCAAAGGAATTCACCCTCTATGTTGGTACGCATCAGCCTGATGAACTTAGTTGTCAGCTTAGTGGTACAAACTGTATGAGTATCGAGATAGAACGATAATGAAAAGAAATCTTACAAACGGCAGTATCATAAGCTTGCTTCTTGCTTTTTCAAGCCCGATGATACTGTGAAATCTGCTTCAGCAGGTGTATAACATTGCCGATACATTTATTGTTGGCAGATTTCTTGGCTAAAACGCCATTGCGGCTGTGGGCAGCACATACACCCTCACGACTTTTCTTTATTCGATCATAATAGGTCTGTGCATGGCTGTGGCTCGCTTGTTTCTTATTGTTTCGGTGAAAGAAATGAATGCCGCCTGAAAGGCTGTCTGAACATATCATTTCTGATGATAGGCTCTGTTACTTTGGTGACAGAGCCTATCACATTGTGCTTTTCCAATGAGATTTTGAAACTTTTGCATACTCCAATGAAAATAATGTTGTTGACATCTGATTATGTTAGAATTATCCTGTCAGGTGTGGGACTTTGCTTTTACACTCTTGCCAAAGAACCTCTTTTGCGACTATCCTTCAAGAAAAAATCTTGGAAGGATTGCAGCTTTTGTGAAGTGGTGCGAATGTCGACCGCTGCCTCAGTTCAGCAATCTGTCATGAATTTCGGCATACTTATGATACAAGGACTGGTGAATAGTTTTGGAACGACTGTAATGGCGGCTTTTACAATAGCCGTTCATAATTGTTAAATTAAGCTGTCAGCTTATATGATTTTCCAACAAATACTTGGCTGATTTAGTTTATCTTATTGTATGTTATAACAAAAAACCATTTTTTTGTTGAAATACAAAAAAACGTATCGTTTAAAGTTGACTTTTTGAATAGAATGTGATAAAATTATTATTGTACGGTTTATTTTTTGGGAAAATAACGAAAATATCAACAATAGGGTGAATAATTCAAATGAAAAAAAATTACACTATCAAGGATCTTCTGGTACTTCTTCTCGGAAAGGTTTGGTATATCGTTGCCGCTTCAATAGTGTGTGCGATACTGGCTCTTTTCGTATCAAAATTTGTTATGAGTAAGCAGTATCAGTCACACGTTTCAATGTATGTTAAAAGTGCTGATAATCAGTCAACAGGTCAGGATAAGACTAATGTTGACTTACAGGATATTAACGCTTCAAAGTCATTGGTACAGACCTACATTGTTATACTTACTGATGACCCGGTAATGAACGAGGTAAGCGATAAGCTTCTTGAGATGTATACTCCTGAACAGCTTGCTCCTTATTTTACTGTAACGAGCGGCAGGGTTTCAAATGACGGCCTGAGAAATGCTTATAGCATGACCGCTGTAAATCAGACAGAGGTACTTCAGATAACTGCCACAACAACCAATGCAAAGCTTTCTTCTGATCTTTGTAACATAATGGCTGACGTCGCTCCAAGCTTTCTTATAAGAGTTATCGGTGCAGGCTCAGTTGAAAAGATAGGTGATGCTGAAGTTTACAATACACCTGTTTCTCCTAACACCACTAAAAATGTTGCCCTTGGCTTTGTTGGTGGCTTGATGGTGGCTGTTCTAGTGATACTTGTTATCGACTTCTTTGACAACACTGTAAAGAATTCTGATGAGCTTGGCGACATTTATCAGAAGCCTATCGTTGGTGAGATAATGAATATTGGCGGAAAGACTTCTAAAAAGGATGAAGGTTCTTCTGCTGACAGAAAAAAACAGCTTCTGTTCAATAATAAGGATATACCATTTAATATTGTAGAGAACTACAAAACAATGCGTACAAACCTTATGTTTACACTTTCTACAACACGAAATAAGATAGTTGTCGTTTCTAGCCCTAATCCAAGTGAGGGTAAGTCTGTAACAGTTGCAAACCTTGCAGCTTCAATGGCTGAAACAGAAAATAAGGTACTTCTTATTGACGCTGATATGAGAAGACCTGTTCAGCACAGAAACTTCAAGTTAAAAAACAATGTTGGACTTTCAACAATACTGAGTGGTGAAAGCACATTTGATAAGTGTGTGCATGAAACCAAGAATGGCAATTTTGCTGTTCTTACATCAGGCGTTTTGCCTCCAAACCCGTCAGAGCTTCTTGCTTCTGAGAAAATGCGTGAATTGCTTGAATATGTTCAGCATAAGTATGATTATGTTATTGTCGACGGAACCCCGTTGCTTCCTGTAACTGACGTAATGAGCCTTGCAGACGAGGTCGCAGGCGTTCTTCTTGTGGCAAGATATGGCAGAACTACATATCAGGAGATAGAGGAGTCTATGAAGAAGCTTGAGATAGGCGATTGCAATCTGCTTGGGTTCGTTCTTAATGATATTTCCGCAAAGAACGGTTCTCATTACGGATACAAGTATAACTACAAGTATAAATATGACTACAGCTATAAATACGGTGGGAAGGATGCTTCTGCCGAAAGTTAAATGACATGGAGATGTTAGATTGACTACCGATTATCACAGCCACATACTGCCGAATATTGATGACGGCTCTGACAGCATCAAAACATCACTTAAAATGATAAAAATGATGAAACAGCAGGGCATAGGTATAATTGTGGCAACACCGCATTTTTATATGCACAGGGAAGCTTCTTTAGACAGTTATCTTGTCAAACGGCAAAATGCTTATGAGAAGCTCATGGCATCTGACCCTGCCGTGAAGGATATACATATTGGTGCTGAGGTGGCTATAGAAAAGGGCATCAGCGTATTAGGAGAACTTGAAAAGCTGTGTATCAGCGGAACAAGACTTATTCTTCTTGAACCACCCTTCACTCAGTATAGCAGTTGGATCGTCGAGGAGATAGACGAGATAGCAAATTCTCGAAGGCTTATTCCGATAATCGCCCATGTACATAGATATATGGGCGTTTATTCAAAGTCAGATCTGAAAAGTCTGATGTCTGTGGATGCAGTTTTTCAGATAAATGCAGAAGCTTTTGAGCATTTTTCCACAAGACGTTTTGTTAATAAGCTTATTTCAAGTGGCAGAGATTTTGTCTTTGGAAGCGATGCTCATAATCTTGATGATAGAAAACCTAATTTTGATCTTATAGCTAAAAGATCTGGAAGTGAAAATATAAGACGTTCTGATAAAGTACTCATGTCTGCTATGGCTGACGAAGAAAGAATGTTTGCTTTTTAAGTATAGAAAAAATATTGATGATATTATAAATAGCCTGCACTGTGCCATTGAGGGGTGGCCATGGTGTGATCTTATTCATTGCTTTAATTGAGCGGAGGTATGTTTTATTTATGGAGAAAACAAGTGAAAACACAGTTCAGGTGTGGAAAAACAAAAAGATAAAACATTGGATGCTTATTGCATTCTTTCTGTGTTTCTATGATATTGTTGCCGTAAATCTATCCTACATTTTCGGACTTTTCATCAGATTTGACCTTACTTTTTCTGCAATACCAAAGGAGTATATGCTTGCCTATGTAAAGTTTGCTCCAATATATACAGCTTTCTGTGTTGTGGTGTTTTTTGTATTCAAGCTTTATAATAGTTTGTGGAGATTTGCTAGCATTGGCGAACTGTCAAGGATATTTTTGGCCTCGATAGTTACTACCATATTCCAGGCTGTGGGTATAACATTACTCTTCATGAGAATGCCTGTGGCTTACTATATAGTAGGAGCGGGAACTCAGTTCGTGCTTATAACAGCAGTGCGTTTTGCCTATAGATATGTCACCCTTTTAAGAGCAAAACAGGTAACAAATCAGGTGGCAGTGCATAATGCAATGGTCATTGGTGCAGGTGCTTCGGGTCAGATGATCCTTAAAGAGCTTACGATGTCAGAACGTGCAAATGCAAGACCACTCTGCATAATCGATGATAACCCAAATAAGTGGGGAAGAAATATCGGAGGAGTTCCTATCGTCGGTGGCCGTGATTGCATTATGGAAAGCGTCAAAAAGTATAATATTGATCAGATCCTTTTTGCAATTCCAACTGCATCACCTGAGAACAAAAGGGATATCCTTAATATTTGTAAGGAAACAGGCTGTGAGATGAAACAGCTTCCGGGCGTTTATCAGATAACAAATGGTGAGGTGCTTCTCAGCAAGATGAAGCCTGTTGCAGTCGAGGATCTGCTTGGAAGAGAGCCTATCAGAGTAAACATGGACGAGATATTCCAGCACCTTAAGGGTAAGACCATATTGGTAACAGGTGGCGGTGGATCTATCGGAAGCGAGCTTTGCCGACAGATAGCAGGTCATGAGCCTAAACAGCTTATCATATTTGACATTTATGAAAACAATGCTTATGAAATAGAGCAGGAGCTTAAACGTAAATATGGCAGTAAACTCAATCTTGTGACGCTTATCGGCTCTGTTCGTGACAGCAGACGTATCAATGACGTTTTTGAAAAATACAAGCCTGATATCGTTTATCACGCTGCAGCACATAAGCACGTTCCGCTTATGGAAACAAGCCCTAATGAAGCTATCAAAAACAATGTTGTTGGTACATACAAGACAGCCTATGCCGCTTTGAAGCATGGCACAAAGAGGTTTGTGCTTATAAGCACCGATAAGGCTGTAAACCCTACTAATATTATGGGTGCAAGTAAAAGACTCTGCGAAATGGTCATTCAGAGTATGGACGCTATCAGCAAGGCAGGCAGAACAGATCTTCTACCTATGCTCCATGCACACGTTGATGAAATGACAGACGGTATGCTTGAGAACGATCCGATAGACGAGATAGCTGTTGATAATATAGAGAGCAGTGAAGCGGTTAAGATCGAAAGCGTTGGCAATAAGGACAGAAATGGCACACAGTTTGTTGCAGTTCGTTTTGGAAACGTTCTTGGAAGCAACGGCTCTGTGATCCCACTGTTCAAAAAGCAGATAGAAGCAGGCGGTCCTGTTACTGTTACTCACCCTGATATCATAAGATATTTCATGACTATACCTGAGGCTGTGAGCCTTGTTCTTCAGGCAGGCACATACGCATGGGGCGGCGAGATATTTGTCCTTGATATGGGTGCGCCTGTGAAGATAGACACACTTGCGAGAAATCTTATCAGACTTTCAGGCTATAAGCCTGATGTAGATATCAAGATAGTTTACTCAGGTCTGCGTCCTGGCGAGAAGTTGTACGAAGAGGTTCTGTCGAACAAGGAGAACACGCTTCCGACGACGCACGACCGGATACGTATCGCCAAGGTTCGGGAGTATGACTACGGGGAGGCCTGCGGCGTTGCCGAAGAGCTGGAGACGCTGTCCCGAAAGGTGGAGATTCCCGACATGATACGGCTTATGAAGCGGACGGTTCCCGAGTTCAAGTCGAAAAACTCGAGGTTCGAGGTATATGACAAATAATCTTCAAGTGCCACGATATGGCCATTGATCAGCCAGAAGTAAGTATTGCGCTGGATTATATGTAACAATCCGTTTGTATTTAAGCAACGCTTGTTTTTAGATTGTTATTCTTTTGATTATTTAGTTTCTTGATTAGTTGCACACTTCTAACGGCGTGCTGCTACTATCTTAATCAGGCATCAAAGATATTCTTCCTGGTATTGACCATATTTTCTACGCAACAGTATTGAGGCATTATGTTTATTATCCACTGTTTGTATGAATTACGCTCCCCGATGCCCTTTTCTGCAATAGCACCATTTTCAATTCCAAATATTTAAGAAAATTTAACCATATACTTCTATTGTTATTTCTACTGTACAGGTAATCTGATTAAATCGCTTGTAAAGAGCTTTTCGTGGTGTCGTTCAATACGGCCATCAGAACCAAATTAATCCGCGAGAATATGAGAAATTTTGAAGACCTCCAAATTGCTGTAGCCGGTACCGGTTATGTCGGTTTGAGTATTGCAACTCTTTTGGCACAACACCACAAAGTGACTGCTGTTGATATTATTCCTGAAAAGGTGGAGAAGATTAACAATCGTATCTCGCCGATACAGGACGAGTATATTGAAAAATACTTCGCAGAAAAGGAACTCAACCTTACTGCAACCCTTGATGGAGCATCCGCTTATAAAGATGCAGATTTTGTAGTTATTGCTGCACCTACCAACTATGACCCTGTAAAGAACTTCTTCGATACACACCATATTGAGGATGTGATTGACCTCGTTCTTTCTGTTAATCCAAAGGCGACAATGGTAATCAAGTCAACGATTCCTGTTGGCTATTGCCGTTCACTCTATGTGAAATATGCTCAAAAGTTTGCACAGATGGAACCTCTTGCAGATGGCAAACGTCGTGAGTTCCGTTTGCTGTTCTCTCCTGAATTCCTTCGAGAGAGTAAGGCACTCGAAGACAATCTCTGGCCTTCACGTATCATCGTTGGTTATCCAAAGATGATGTCAGAGGAATGGGAGGAAGAGAATGAGGCAATCCGCAAGATTCAAGGCAATCACATGGAAGAGTCTGCCGAGATATTCGCAAAGCTTCTTCAGGAAAGTGCCATCAAAGAGAATATCGACACTCTTTTCATGGGATTGAAGGAGGCCGAAGCTGTAAAACTCTTTGCCAACACCTATCTTGCTCTGCGTGTCAGCTATTTCAACGAGCTCGATACCTATGCAGAAGTGAAGGGACTTGATTCAGCTGCCATCATCCAGGGCATCGGTCTCGATCCTCGGATCGGTACTCACTATAACAATCCATCGTTCGGCTATGGTGGTTACTGTCTGCCGAAGGACACAAAGCAGTTGCTCGCCAATTATGCAGACGTGCCACAGAACATGATAACTGCTATTGTAGAGAGTAATCGTACCCGTAAGGGTTATATCGCAGATGCAGTACTTCGCAAAGCCGGTTGGTACGATTATAGCACAAATAATCAGTATGATGGCAAAAAAGAGCCTGTTACTATTGGAGTATATCGTTTGACGATGAAATTACACTCCGATAACTTTCGTAAAAGTGCCATTCAAGGCATTATGAAGCGTATCAAAGCAAAAGGTGCTAATGTGGTAATCTATGAGCCAACACTTGCTGATGGTGAAAACTTTTTCGGGTCACTGGTAGTGAACAACCTTGCTAAATTCAAGGCTCTGTCTAATGTAATTATTGCAAATCGTTTTGATGATTACTTGAGTGATGTGGAGGAGAAAGTTTATACACGTGATATATTTCGTCGCGATTAATTGCATGATTTGATAATAATAATCCATAGTGTATTTGAGAAGTGCATGTGCTTAAGTAATTGGTATTTATATTGTTGTGTTTAACGGTCAACTGTGTGGAATTGATTGGCATAATTTTATAGAGCGATCTAATTCTGAATTCCTTAAAAATTTCGTATAGTCTCATCGGATCATGAAGTAGTCGCAGAGTTGCGAGAATGGTTCCGATACATTTTCGGCAATGGCGATATTTGGATGCTGCTGGCAATAATCGTATTGATTGCGTTGCGTAGGTATTTTCCCCAATAATATGGCTACTCTTGAATAGATTTAACTATGCGTCGGCACTCAAATACCCTTGGTCTCCCGGTAAGATACGATGATTGTAAAGTTCTTTGACATTTTGATAAATAATGCAACATCGTGAATCGCTTCCTTGTAAACAGGGAAGTGCGAATTATGGCTGATCCCTATCATTTCTAACACATGCTATGTACGAGCAAACGTCTATTCCAAGGTTCTGTCAAGCACTTGTGAAGCATATTTGTATAGACACAATATTCTGTGATGGAGTTGTAAGCCCACGTTAATCTGAACTTTCAAACTATCGGTCAGCCTTCGAAATAGCTGACATCCTGAGTCAAGGATTTCAGCCGGTGAGAATAACGTTTTATGGATTCATGCTAACTGCACGATGGTTAATTAATAACAATAAAAAGTTAATATGAGCATCTTTACAGGTAAGACCCTTATGATTACCGGAGGGACAGGTTCATTCGGTAATGCAGTATTGAATCGTTTCTTGAAGACTGATATTGCAGAAATCCGTATTTTCTCTCGTGATGAGAAGAAACAGGATGATATGCGTCATGAATATCAGATAAAGTATCCTGATGTTGCGCACAAAATCAAGTTCTTTATCGGTGATGTACGAAGTCTTCAGTCATGTCGAAATGCTATGCCTGGTGTTGACTATATTTTTCATGCAGCAGCCTTAAAGCAAGTTCCTTCCTGTGAGTTTTTCCCAATGGAAGCCGTAAAGACTAATGTAATTGGCACAGACAATGTCCTTACTGCTGCTATTGAGGCAAAGGTTGGTGCAGTAATCTGTCTTTCAACGGATAAAGCAGCGTATCCAATTAATGCGATGGGTATCACCAAAGCCATTGAGGAGAAAATCGCAGTAGCAAAGAGCCGTTATTCCGGCGACACCAAGATCTGCTGTACTCGCTATGGCAACGTAATGTGCTCACGTGGTTCTGTTATTCCACTTTGGATCGAACAGATCCGCAACGGCAACCCGATTACACTGACCGAACCTAAAATGACCCGCTTCATCATGTCGCTCGAAGAAGCCGTTGATCTCGTCCTCTTCGCCTTCGAACATGGCCAGAACGGAGATATACTTGTTCAGAAGGCGCCTGCTTGTACTATTCAGACTCAAGCAGAGGCTGTATGCGAACTTTTCGGTGGTAAGAAGGAAAATATCAAGGTTATCGGTATTCGTCATGGTGAGAAACTGTACGAGACTCTCCTGACTAACGAAGAGTGTGCCAAGGCAGAGGATATGGGAGATTTCTATCGTGTGCCAGCCGACAATCGCTCTCTTAATTATGACAAGTTCTTTACAGAGGGCGATAATAAACGTTGTGAACTTAAAGAGTTCAACTCTGATAACACTCGTCGCCTGAACCTTACGGAAACTAAAGTTAAGATTGCCGCTCTTGAGTATGTTCAGAACGAATTGAACGGTATTTTTAATCTTGCTAAATAGAATAAATGAAGGTTTTGGTTACAGGGGCAAAAGGTTTTGTCGGTAAAAATCTTTGCTCTCAACTCAATAACATCAGGGAAGGCAAGGCTCGCTGGTACGAAGGTGTACAGGTAGATGAAGTCTTCGAGTATGACCTTGGTAATACCCAGGAAGAACTTGACCGCTTTTGTGCTGAAGCTGATTTTGTTTTCAACCTTGCCGGTATCAACCGTCCACAGAATCAGGAAGAGTTCATGCAAGGCAATTTCGGTTTTGCCGGCGTCCTGCTTGACACACTGAAGGCACATAAAAACAGCTGTCCCGTGATGCTCTCTAGCTCTGCCCAAGCTTCCCTCACTGGTCGTTTTGGCAATTCTGAATATGGTTGTAGCAAGAAAGCTGGTGAAGACCTCTTTCTCCAGTACGGACGGGAAATAGGGGCCAAAATGCTCATCTACCGCTTCCCAAACCTTTTCGGTAAGTGGTGTCGTCCTAATTATAATAGTGCCATTGCTACCTTCTGTAACAATATTGCCAATGATCTCCCAATTCAGGTTAACGACCGCAGTGTAGAGATGGAAGTCCTTTACATTGATGATCTGGTAGATGAAATGCTTGGAGCCCTCATCGGCAAGGAACATCGTTGTGAGTTCGAAGGTCTCAACGTTGTTCCAACTGCTGGAGGAAAATATTGCTTTTGTCCCGTTACCCACAGAACCACTCTCGGAGAGATTGTGGACATCATCAATAAATGCGCTGTTTCTGTAAATCCACCAAAGAGTAAGGTGCAGACCGCAATGGCTGTGCCTCAAGGCAGCCTCGAATACAAGCTTATGACTACCTACCTCAGCTACCTGCCTCGGCACAAAGTTATCCACGACCTCAAAATGAACGTTGATCAGCGTGGTTCATTTACTGAACTTATTCATACGCTCAATAATGGTCAGGTTTCCATCAACATCAGCAAGCCTGGTATTACAAAGGGAGAACATTGGCACAACAGCAAGTGGGAAACTTTTATCGTAGTGGCCGGACATGGTCTTATTCAACTTCGTGAGGAGGGTACCAACGAGATCTGGAATTATGAAGTAAGCGGCGAGAAGATTCAGGCCGTCCACATGCTTCCAGGCTATACTCACAACATCATTAACTTAAGTGAAACCGAAGACTTGGTGACAGTAATGTATTGCAATGAGGTATTCAACCCCAATCGAGCAGATACCTATTTTGATCCAGTCGAAAAGGAATAAACTATGGCTGTTAAAACTCCCAAATTTGATTATAGCGACGTTAAGTGGCAGAAAAACGGTAAGTTGAAACTGATCATTATTGTCGGCACTCGCCCTGAAATTATCCGTCTTGCTGCTGTCATCAACAAGTGTCGCAAGTATTTTGATGTTATCCTCGCTCACACAGGCCAAAACTATGATTACAACCTGAATGGAGTGTTCTTCAAGGATCTCAAATTGAAGGATCCTGAGGTTTATATGGATGCAGTAGGAGATGATCTTGGTGCTACCTGCGGTAATATCATCAACTGCTCATACAAACTTTTTGTTCAGACAAAACCTGAAGGTGTCCTTGTTCTTGGTGATACTAACTCTTGTTTGAGCGTGATTGGGGCTAAACGTCTTCATATTCCTATTTTCCATATGGAGGCAGGTAACCGTTGTAAGGACGAATGTCTTCCAGAGGAAACAAACCGCCGTATCGTTGATATCATTTCTGACGTTAATATGGCTTATTCAGAGCATGCACGTCGTTATCTTGCGGAATGTGGACTTCCTCGTGAGCGTACATACGTGACCGGTTCTCCTATGGCAGAAGTGCTTCGCGGGAATCTTGTAGAAATTGAGGCATCAGATATACACCAGCGTCTTGGATTGGAGAAAGGCAAATACATTCTCCTCTCTGCTCATCGTGAGGAGAATATTGATACAGAGAAGAATTTCACCTCTCTTTTCACCGCTATTAATAAGATGGCAGAAAAGTATGATATGCCAATTCTCTACAGTTGCCATCCACGGTCGCGCAATCGTCTGGCTGCATCTGGATTCCAACTCGATCCACGCGTGCAGATTCAGCAGCCTCTTGGGTTTAATGATTATAATTGCTTGCAAATGAATGCTTTCTGCGTGGTGTCCGATTCGGGTACACTTCCCGAGGAAAGTTCTTTCTATGCTTCGATTGGTAAGCCAATTTCTGCTGTCTGTATTCGTACATCAACAGAGCGCCCGGAAGCTCTCGATAAAGCGTGCTTTATTTTGAGCGGTATCGATACCAAGGGACTTCTTCAGTCTATTGACCTTGCTGTCCAAATGACTGCAAATGGCAACCATGGTATTCCGGTACCTGACTATGTCGATGATGTATCCAGCAAGGTTGTCAAGATCATTCAGAGCTACGTTGGTGTAGTAAATAAGATGGTATGGCGTAAGGATGTGTTATAACTACATTGGCAGGCATATAATCGTGCACGTGAGAAATAGAAAGGGATAATATATGAAAAAAATAATGTTAGTCTTCGGAACGAGACCAGAGGCAATCAAGATGTGTCCGTTGGTGAAGGAGTTTCAGAAGCGTTCAGAGGAGTTTGAGACTATCGTATGCGTAACCGGCCAGCATCGTGAAATGCTTGATCAGGTGCTCAAAATCTTTGAGGTTACTCCAAACATCGACCTCAACATCATGAAACAGGGCCAGGATCTTACCGATGTGACAGCACACGTGCTCACAGGGCTTCGTGATGTGTTCAAGGAGTGTCGTCCTGATATAGTGCTCGTACATGGTGATACCACTACTTCAACCGCAGGTGCTCTTGCTGCATTCTATGCCCAGATTCCCGTAGGTCACGTAGAGGCAGGTCTCCGCACTCACAACATATACAGTCCTTGGCCAGAGGAAATGAACCGTCAGATTACCGGTCGTATCGCTACCTACAATTTCTCACCGACACCACTCTCCGAGAAGAATCTCCTTGACGAAAAGGCTCATGGCAATATCTACGTAACGGGCAACACGGTTGTTGATGCCCTCCATATGGTAGTTGACAAGCTCAAGACCGATGAGACTCTTGCTAAAGAGCAGGATAACGTACTTGCACAAGCTGGTTACGATGTTGCAAGACTTTCAAACGGAAAGAAACTTGTCCTTATCACAGGCCATCGTCGTGAAAACTTCGGCGACGGCTTCATTCGTATGGTGACCGCCATGAAGGACCTTTCAGAAAAGTATTCTGAGGTTGATTTCGTTTACCCAATGCACCTCAATCCAAATGTGCGCAAACCAATTCACGAGGTGTTTGGTGAAGACCTCACCCGTCCAAACTTCTTCTTTATCGAACCTCTTCAGTATCTCGAGTTCGTTCACCTCATGAGCATGGCTACTATTGTCCTTACCGACTCTGGTGGAATTCAGGAGGAGGCGCCAGGTCTTGGCAAGCCAGTTCTTGTGATGCGCGATACCACCGAGCGCCCTGAAGCTCTTGCGTCTGGTACTGTACATCTTGTAGGTACCGATTATGATAAAATCATGAATGAGGTCAGTATACTCCTCGACGATGCAGCCGCATATGAGAAGATGAGCAAGGCTGTAAATCCTTATGGTGATGGTCAGGCATGCCGCCGAATTGCAGACGTTCTTGCCGACAAAGAGACAGATCGTTATGGCGTGAAATAATCAACAAGATAATTAAAATAATACTTAATAATATGATTAATGTAATTGGATTGGGGTACATTGGGCTTCCGACTGCCCTTATGATGGCTTCTCACGGAGTGGAAGTTATCGGGACTGACTATAATAAGCAGCTTGTTGACACCCTTAACGCAGGTCACACGACCTTCAAGGAGGACGGCCTCGACGAACTCTTTCAAAATGCCCTCAAAGCAGGTATCAAGTTCACCACCGAGTACCAGAAGACAGATATGTACATTGTCTCGGTCCCAACTCCATACGACAAGTTCTCAAAGAAAGTTGACGCTTGCTATGTAGTAACAGCCGTTAAGGAAGTGATGAAAGTTTGTCTTAAAGGTGCAATCGTAGTTATAGAATCAACCGTTAGCCCAGGTACTATTGACAAATTCGTGCGTCCTATCATCGAGGAGAATGGCTTCGTGATTGGCGAAGACATCAACCTTGTGCATGCACCTGAACGCATCATCCCTGGCAATATGGTTTACGAGTTGATCCATAACAACCGTACCGTAGGTGCTGACTCTCGTGAGATTGGCAAGAAAGTGAAGTCTTACTATGCCAGTTTCTGCCAAGGCGATATCGTAGTTACCGATATTCGTACAGCTGAGATGACTAAAGTCGTTGAAAATACCTTCCGTGCTGTCAATATCGCCTTCGCCAACGAGCTTGCACGCATCTGCCGTCACGACGACATGGACGTATACGAGATTATCCGTATCTGCAATATGCATCCACGCGTCAATATCCTCCAACCAGGTCCAGGTGTAGGTGGTCACTGCATCTCTGTTGATCCTTGGTTCCTCGTAGGCGACTATCCTCAGCTCGCAAAGGTAATCGATGAGTCAATGAAGACCAACGATTCGCAGCCTGCTTTCGTTCTCAACCGCATCTATGAAATCATGGAGGAGAACAACATCACCGACAACCGCAAGGTAGGTCTCTATGGCCTTACCTACAAGGAAAATGTCGACGATTATCGCGAGTCACCAGCCCTCCAGATGCTCGAGGCTCAAGAGCGTCACCTTGCGCGGCCTCTTTGCTGCTACGATCCCTTCCTCGAGGAGCACAAGATTGCCGAGAACCAATACAACAACTTCGATGAGTTCCTGAACGATATGGATATGATAATTGTATTGATTAAGCACCAGCACATTCTCGACAACGAAGAGCGCCTGAAAGGCAAGGTCATTCTCGACTGTTGCAATATGCTGCATAAGATTGAGAAGATATACCACATTTGATGATAAGTGCAAATATATGATTATAAGAAATTTGCATGAAATGAGGGGGGGG
>ERZ780212.1775-NODE-1775-length-15505-cov-4.859676_pt1 | contig 15505 bp, 10 predicted proteins | sample MGYA00511364_ERZ780212 | MGnify/ENA primary metagenome ERZ780212 (study PRJEB29588, sample SAMEA2147991) | human gut metagenome | biome: human gut; feature: human-associated habitat; material: faeces | place: Denmark | collected 2008/2010 ...
GATTTCGAGTAATTTCGAAACTGTTCCACTTAGGCGTCACATCGAAGCAGTACACGGTAGTTACTATGCCTTGAACCCGTTGAAAAATCAGGACTTTTTGAGTATTTGATACAAGAAAAACAGGGGTGGCAGGCGCTTTCGCATTTTCCGAAAAATGCGAGCAAAAATAGACAAAGGATAGAAAATAGGATAGACCACATTTCTGAGAATCATTGGTTTTCTCTGCTGTCGGCAATCACCAGAAGGGAGAACTGAAATGGATCTGCTGACCTATTATTCGGATCTTGCAGTAGCATATCCGGAGTATATTACACAAAAGCAGTTTTGTGAAGTGTGCGGGATATGCCACAAGACTGCATATAATTTAACCCGGCGCGGAGAAATCTCATATGAGATAGTAGATACCCCTACCGGGCGTATTCATCACATTAAGCTCACAGATGCACTTGCCTATCTTTACAAAAAGGATACGCTTTATGGAAATGATGAAAATGTAAATCGGCAAATATATGAGGTGCTGCAGGCACATTTTTCATACCTGCCCGATCTCCTTCGGACACAGCAAATCAGGGAACTGACAGGGTTCTCAATGACCGCTATTCAACGCTGGGTACTCGAAAAGCGTATTACTGCCATACTCGGAAGAAAAGGGTGGAATATTACAAGGGATTCGCTTGTAACCTTTCTTTCGTCGTCCTATTGCCTACGCGGAAATAGAAAACCCCAAAAATTTCAAGCTCTGTTGCAAAAGTGTACCGAGCAATTAAAAATTTGAAATCTCAGGGCAGCGGAGTCCCCTGCCCTTTTATATCCCATAGAATGTGAGGTGAACGCTATGGCCTTATCCCTGCCCTATTACTATGGACATTCTGGTGAACAATACGCTTTCTTTCGCATTCCAAAACTGCTAATCACCGATAGTCGGTTTGATGGCGTTTCCTCTGATGCAAAGCTATTGTATGGGCTGCTGCTTGATCGCATGGAGTTGTCCTATCGGAACGGCTGGGTAGACGACCAAAATCGTGTCTTTATCATTTTTACGGTAGAAGAAGTCATGGAAACCTTGCGCTGTCGCTCTGAAAAGGCGGTGCGCCTATTCGCAGAATTGGACAGCAAGAAAGGTATTGGTTTGATTGAACGCAAGCGGCAAGGACTTGGAAAACCGGCTATCATTTATGTGAAAAACTTTGCTGGCGATATATCCTGAACAAATCGAAAGTCCAGACTTTCGATTTTCGAAAATCATAGATGTGGCCGGAGTCTGCGCTTCTGTGACTTTCGATTTTCGAAAGTCTTGATTTTCGGTTTTCGAATTTCTTGACTTTCGAAAATCGAAATCTAATAAGACTGAGATATAGCAAGACTGAGAATAGAAAGAATACTACCCGAAAAAAGAATAACCGTAAGAAGCAACAGCTTTGTTAGAACAGGGGCCGCAAGGCTCCTTTTTTGTTGGAGGAGGTGTCCCATTGAAAACAATCGCACTGGCAAATCAGAAGGGCGGCGTGGGTAAGACCACCACAGCCGCCAGCCTCGGCATTGGCCTTTCTCGGCAAGGTAAAAAAGTCCTGCTGATCGACGCCGATGCACAAGGCAATCTCACGCAGATGTTGGGCTGGCCGCAGCCTGACGAATTATCCCCCACGCTCTCCACGCTGATGGAGAAGATTATCGCGGAGCAGCCCATCACCCCCGGTGAGGGCATTCTGCACCACCCGTCCGGTGTCAATCTTGTCCCCGCCAATATCGAGCTGTCAGCACTGGAGGTCACGCTGGTCAACACCATGAGCCGGGAAACGGTGCTGCGGCAATATCTGTCCACTGTGGCAGAGCGCTACGATTACGCGCTCATCGACTGTATGCCGTCCCTCGGTATGCTGACCATCAACGCCCTGACTGCGGCGGACAGCGTGATTATCCCCGTGCAGGCGCAGTATCTTCCAGCCAAAGGGCTGGAGCAGCTTTTGCGAACCATCACCCGCGTGAAACGGCAGCTCAACCCGAAGCTGGAGGTGGACGGCATTGTGCTGACCATGGTGGACAGCCGCACCACACTGGCGCGGGAGATCAACGCGCTTGTCCGCAAGACCTACGGCGGTCATGTGTTCGCAAGCGAGATCCCCCGTTCCATCAAGGCGGCGGAGATCAGCGTGGAAAACAAAAGCATTTACGACCACGACCGCAGCGGCAAGGCGGCGCTGGCGTATGAAAATCTGACAAAGGAGGTGTTGAGCCTTGGCAAGCAAATTAAGCGGCATCGAACTGACCCGGTACGATGACCTGTTCAAAACGGACGCAGAGCGTGAAGCCGACAGGCAGGAGCGGATTCAGATCGTTCCTGCCTCAGAAGTTTTCCCGTATTCCCGTCAGCCGTACACCATTGACCGCCCCACGCCTGATCTGGTGCGCCTCATGGACAGCATCGAGCATATCGGCATCGCTGAGCCGCTGATCGTTCGCCCCCGTGAGAGCAGCGGGTATGAGATCATTTCCGGCCACCGGCGCGATTACTGTGCGAAGGCCGTGGGGCTGGATACCCGCCCTGTTATCGTCCGCAATTACAGCGATGAGGAAGCGGACATTTTGGTTGTGGATTACAACATCAACCGCGAGGACCTGTTGCCCAGCGAGAAAGCCAAAGCCTACAAACTGAAGCTGGATGCCATGAAACGGCAGGCTGGACGGCCTTCTAAAAATTCTGCCCAAGTTGGGCAGAATTTTCAAGGGCGCTTTTCTGTCGAACTTTTGGCAGAGCAGGTCAACGAAAGCCGTATGCAAATTCAGCGTTATGTGCGCCTGAATAAGCTGATCCCGCCGCTGCTGGACGCGGTGGACGCGGGAACGCTCAAGTTCGTTCCCGCGGCGGATTTCCTCTCCCACCTGTCCGAAAAAGAACAGACCTACCTTCTGCTGGTCATGGAGCGCGATGAGGTATCCCCGTCGTTGGGACAGGCCCAACGGCTCAAGCAGCTCAGCGGCGAAGGAAAATTGGAAAATAACATCATCGACCTCATCATGCGGGAGGAAAAGCCGTTGGAGCGCAAGGTCACCATCCGCAACGACCGCCTGCAAAAATACTTTCCCGCCAGCTACACCCCGAAGCAGATGGAGGATGTCATTATCAAGCTGTTGGAAGGCTGGCACCGCAAGCGCCAGCAGGAACAGAGCCGATGAGGAGGTGCAGCTATGCGACGAAATGAATTACCCGATGCCTGCTTTTCCATTTTGCCCTCCACAGGGCAGCTTATTATCATCAAAAAAGGCGAGAGTGGTTACTATCCCTCCGAATGGGATACCGGAAACCGCGAGGAAAACCGTGACATTGCCAGTAGTCACAACGAGAGCCGTGGTATTTCAGATATGCAGGAATCCGCTATGCTGGCCGGATCAATGTTCGGCTGGAATACACCGGGTGCGAACCCGCAATGGTATCTGGACACCGCAAAGTATGTGAATTCTAATATTCTGCAAGGCCATATCAAAGACCCAATCATGAGCGTCTACTATCCTGTCAGCAGTTTCCTGCTGTGCTATGAGATCATGGGCAAGCAGCATTTTTACCTGCCGATGGACAAACTCCCCAATGAACTGATGGGCATGAACACACAGTTTATCATGCAGCCGGATTTAGTGTGCGGCGTTCCGGTTATGCCGGTAAAAGTAACCTTTGCGAAAAACGGAAGCTGTACGATGGAGTTGGAGCATGGCAGCTATGTGGTGGGCAAGATCATCAACGCCGACTATCAAATTACGGCGCGTGTCCGTGTGGGTAATGCCGAGTTTGCCATAGGTGAATGTAATAAAGCCCCTGATCCGTTTGTGACATGGGTGCGCAACTGCAAAAATGATGGAGATGGCCCACCCAATTACTTTTGGGGACATTACAGAAGCTATCGTGCCGCCGCTATTGAAGATTTCTGCAAACGAGCAGGTGATGAATACAAAAAGCAACAAGATCACATGGCACAGCAAGAACACCAGCACACCGCCCTGAAGAAAGGACAAGGTGAGGCCAGATGACGAACTATCAGAAGCGTAAAGAAAAGAATGACGAATATCGCAGCAAAATCATGAGATTTACTTTCCAGCTTTCCCTTGGTGACGGAGAAGTCCGCGATTGGTTTGAACAGCAACCCGAAAAGGGTGCCTATCTCAAAGACCTAATCTTACGGGATAAAGCGGAGCGGCTTGGGTATAGGGAGCAGAAAAGCGCAGAACCCGACAAAGCCGGTGACTACGAGATCATACAGTCCATTCGTATGGGTGGGCGCGTTCTGCTTATGGGGTTCAATCCAAAGGACGAAACCTATATGACCTGCTATCAGCAGTACAATTTTCTCGGAGAAACAATGTATCCCGAAGCACTTGCCTGTAAGAGTTATCTGGAAATTGCAGAAACCTTTTTGAATCGCTTGCAGGCACAGGTCGAAAAAGTCAAAGCATTCCGTGCGGCCCGAAATGTCCCCTATGCCGTTTTAGGCGCGGAGGCTTGCCTTCCTCCATCAGAGGAATCTCTGCAAGGCAAGCTGATCGTTCTCCGCCCCACCAGCCTTGCACCGGAATACCGCACGGCAGACTGTCAACTCGGCTTCGCGCTGAGTGGATTTGGCTGCACACCCGGCGCACGCGGGCGTGCGGTTTACTTCGAGGAATTGTATTCCGGTGAACGATGCCGGTGGGACGCTTCCGACATTCTTGGCGTAGCCAATCCAGAAAAGATACCGGATTGGGCGAAAGAAAAGCTGAGAGAATATGAACAAAAGCGTACTGAGCCGAAAAAAGATAGAGGTGAAGCCAGATGACCAACCGTGAACCCGTAAACATCATGGGCGTTATCGCCTTTCCAAACCCTAACAAGGATGAGCGCGTGATCCGCTTCATCGACAGTGAATACCACACGCTCTTTACCATCAAGGACGGGGAGAGCATCGTCATTACCCGCTTTGACGGTGAAAAGATGGTTTTGCCCTGTAAGTACATTGACGATTGCCATGTCTGCGTCGGCAACTCCGCCTATCATATTTGCGAGTTTGCAGAAATGCAGGATCGCAACGGCAACACCTATGTTCCCAGAACGCTGAAAATCAGCGATGAGATCGGCACCTATGAAATCTATCAAATCCCTGCAATCGCTGATGTAGACTACTGTTTCCGGCCTTATGCAGAGGCAAGGGGAAAACTCCAGAACGCTGATTATCAGCGGTCTTACGCCGGTATGTTCGCAAAGGAAAACTCGCTGGAGCATCTTTGGACAAAGCACAACAGCGACCACCGCCCCTTTGCCCGTCGGATGCGTTCCCTGTCCGTAAGCGACATTGTGGTACTGACGCAGGGTGGAAGGAAAACCGCCTACTACGCAGATACCTTCGGTTTCCAAGAGGTGCCGGAGTTTTTAGCACAACAGAGAGTGCAAAAGAAACACAAAGAACGAGGTGAAGCCAGATGAGCTATGACGCGCAGAAGGTGACCTATCAGGAGGTCACGATTTTTGACCGACCGGCATTGTTTACGGAATGCCGCATTGACCGAGCCACCGTGCCGGAGGGCGTATATCGCTACGAGCTGCGACATGGGGATGAGGATTGGGGAGAGCCGATAGAACTGTCACGGAGTCTCATGGTCAACTTCTATGGCACCGTTCTCACCCGTGAGCCGTTCCAACTTCCCATTGATGGGTGGATTCCGCTGGAGAGCGGTAGCCTTTCCTTTCAGGATGGCGGATGCCGTACCCTTGCGGAATTTCAGGAGAAATATCCCGCCAGCGATAAGGATATCATCGACTTTTACAGCGTCAATGAGCCTGCACTGCACGCTCTCTATTTCTCCCGCAGTGAGGAACAGGACAAGACCGTAGGTTGCGTGGGACACCTGCGGGGTGATTTTGGCAGCGGCAAGCAGTTTTATACAACATGGTGGCCCCACCAGCAGGATGCGCTGAACACGCCGGAGTTCAAGGCCGACATTGACCGTACCGTAAACTGGCTGCGGGAGCAGCCGGACTCCCCGCTGCGGGACTTTGACAGCATGAAACGCTACTGCAACCGGTATGAGCAGATCTGCGCCATCAAGGGTGCGTTGCTTCCCTCTTGCGGATTCATGGTGAAAACAAAGCGGTATGTGTATATGCTCCGCTGTACGCCAGTTAAAGGTGATTACCAGTTTTATATTTATTGCTATCAGCGAAAACCATTTGAAAAGGCCCAAAAAGAACAGCAAAAGAATGACCGGCTTGCAGTAAAAAAGCGGGCGGAGCCGGAGAGATAGGAGGTGCCAACTTGCCTACCAAATTTCAGCTCATCACCGAGCTGTATGAGCATACGTTGAAAAGCGTCACCGGCAGCTATCAAAGCTGGACGGGCTTTCTCCGTGCCGCCTGCTATAACTACAAATGTCCCTTTGATGATCAAATTCTGATCTACGCACAACGCCCGGATGCCACGGCGGTCCTTGAGATGGAGCGCTGGAATCGTCAGTTTGGCCGCTGGGTCAATCGCGGGGCCAAGAGCATTGCCGTATTTGGTGATGACGGGCAAAACTGTCTGAAGCTCTACTTCGACGTGTCGGATACCCATGCGTCCCGTTTTGCCCGTCCGCTGCCTATCTGGACGATGCACCCGGCCTTTGAGCCGGAGGTCATCGAAACCTTAGAAGCCACCTTCGGCAACCTGGCCGAAAAAGAAAATCTTGCGGACGCCGTGCGCTCTGCCTGCCACAATGCCGTGGCGGACAACTTCACGGACTACCTGCAAGACCTGCGCGACTGCCGCGAGGACAGCCTGCTGGAGGAACTGGACGACCTCAATTTAGAGGCGTTCTACCGGGACGCGCTGGAGGTCAGTGTGGCATATATGCTGATGACCCGGCTGGGCTTACGGGCAGACGATTATTTCACCGCTGACGAATTTGCCCATGTTTACGAATTCAACACGCCGCCCACCGTCAACGCCCTGGGCATCGCCACCAGCGACATCGCGGAGATGGGCCTGCGGGAGATCAGCCGCACAGTCATGCAGGCCCAGCGGGATCAGTTTTTTGCAAACCGCGTGAGAATCGGTTATGATGACCGCACAGAACAACACGAAACACCCCATGAAAGGAGCGAGCAGCATGGAGGTCACTTACAGGATGCAGGATGGCTTTCAGGTGCCGAACCTGCTGATGCCGCAGACGCCGGAGGTGCATCTGGGCAAGTACGCGGAGCTGCGGAGAGAATATCTGATGAAGCGCCGCAGGGTGCTTTACACCAATCTCAAGACCAGCGGCAAGCTGACGGAGCATCTGGCAGAGATCGAGCAGACCGCGCGGAAGATGGTGGAGCAGACCGTGGCGCGGATGGCGCAGGCCGAGGGCGTGACGGAGGAGCTGAAAGCGACCGATCCCCTGCGCTGGACGGGCCTGATGAACAATCTCCGGCACAGCGCGGAGGAGCTGGTGCTCAGCGACCTGATCTACGCCTGACAACCGAAGAACCCACAGAGGCAGGAAGTGATGAGCTTCCTGCCTTTGTCGATCACAGCGGAGATTATGTTCTGCTGGATCGCCTGCGCGCTGACTGTGACTACTTCCTTGGCGCTGGTGGCCGGAGTGAAAAGCATTTGTGGGCAGGCAGTGTCTACGCGCAGATCAAAAAAATGCGGGAACTGTATGACGCCCTCCCGGAAAAACCGGAATGGCTGACCACAGAAGCCATTGACCGCTACGCCGCGCAGATGGCCGCGCCCTATCAGGTTGCGGCCTATCACCATATTGAAAACGGCTTTGACGATAAGCTGGACTATCAAACGCTGGAAGAAGCGGAGGCCGCAGCGCAGGGCTATGTTGCCGGTACGATGGAGGAAGATGGTTTTGCATACGACGGCGCTGCCGTCTATGATGCCGAAACACGCCAATGCCTCCGTGTCTACGGTGATTACCCGGACGAAAAAGCGCGGGAACAGGCCGCAGCCTTTGCACTGGAGCATGACACCGCACAGCAAAATACCGCAGAGCTTCCTGCTTTTCTGAATATGCACCTCATTGAAGCGAATCTGCTGGACGACGGCGGGCGCAAGCACAAGCGGCAGGAGATCTTTGAATACTTTCAGGCGCACAAGAATCTTGCGGAACGGACGGAATTTCTCAAAAACAGCTACAACGACATATGGGTGGAAGTCCTGACCGACGGTGTTCGGACAGGCTACCACGCCGAGAAAGACGGACTTTTGATGTGGGAGGGCAGCTACCTCTCCCGCACCTCAGAGTCCGTTTTTTCATGGCCGGTCATCACCGAAATGACCGAGGGCCTGATCGAGCGCGGCGAGTACAAGATCAAGCTGGGCCTGCAAAACGCCCCGGTGATGGCAGAGCAGCTTGCCCTATTCGACATGGGCGGCGACGCCCCGGTGTACGAGGCTCCGGCAGACACAGCCACCGGCATTCTGGCCCCGGCCCGCACGGTGCCGCAGGAGGTCATTGATCTGGCGCTCTGCACGGGCGGCAATGAACCCAACAGTGCGGAGCGCATCGCCGTATTTTATATGCGGGAGCGGCCAGAGCAGGAAAATGAAGAGTTCCTGCGCCGGGAGTTCGGTAGGGCGAACGGGCGCGGCATAGAATACGAAGGCCGCAAGTACGCCGTGTGGTTTCTGGAGGACGGCATCCACCTCGCCCAAGGCGACAGCGTCCGCACCGGGTACAGCAAGACCGTGGTCACATGGGAGCAGGCATCGGCTCGCATTCTGGAGCTGCTGGAGGCGGGGACTTATCTCTCCGCGTCCGAGCTGGCGCAGGCCCCGGACAAGGTGCTGCACGAAGCGATGGACGCGCTTTTGATGACCGCCCGTGACCTGAACGAAGAAGGCCGCGGGCAGGGCCTTTTCCCACAGACATTGGCGATCCACGACCAGCACAAGGGCTACCCGGAACTGGACGAGGATATGGTGGCGTTCGCAAAGACTGAGGGTGGACTGCAAACTCTGGCACAGGAATATCACACTTTCCTTGACGCTTATGCCCAAGACCGCGACATTATGCGCTGGCGACTATCCGCTTACAACACCCACCGCATCGGTGTTGTGCTGGACGGCCTGCCCTACCCAGAGCGGCACTTTAACGCCCAGCCTGATTTCCTGCGTCAGAGCAAAATGTTCATCACACAAGACGAGATCGACCATCACTTTTTGAATGAAGGCACGGAAAGCCGCCTAACGATCTATTCCCATTTCTGCTATCCCCACACGCCGGAGGAACGCCAGAAATTCATCAAGGGCAGCTTTGGTGAGTACAGCGGCGGTGGCCGTGCCGGATACCAGCACACGAAAACATCAAAAGGGCTGGAGTATGAGCGCGACTATAATTTCAAGAAATATGATACCGTCCATCTGACCATCCCTAATGTGGTCAAGGAGTATGAGCGCCTGATCGCGCAGAAACGATTCCCTGGTGAGGATGCTATCGCCAAAATCCCGGAATATGAGCGTGGGCAGTTGGCTCGAACCGTCTATAACGGTTTTTACAATGCGCCGGACGATGTTCCGCGTCCCTATCCCAAGAGTGCGGATTATTACGATGCGCTTCCCATAATCGGGGAGCAGCTGCAAGATAAGGGCAAGACTGCAGAAATTTTGGCGGCGTTGACCTCCCGGCTGGACGGCTTGCCGGAGGATGATCGCTATTATAGCTCCGTTCGGCGCGCAAAGGAGCAGCTTTCCGAATATGTGGACGGCACTTTCAGCCTGTTCAACCACCGGCATGATGCTCCTCAGCAGGAACGCAGCTTTGTGGAGCAGGTCGCAGAGGATGCAGCACGGCTTGCCGCAGAGCAGCCGCCCGCCTATGAGCGGTTCAGCGTGATCGAAACGGACGACGGCTACGCCGTCTGGGACGATATTCGGGACGAAATTTATGTTGACAGCGAGGGCGTCCGTGAGACCTTCCCCAGCGAGTGGCAGGCTGAGGATTATCTGGAGCAGGTCAGAAAGGCAGTCAACGAAAAGGAAGCGGCGGAATGGCTCTATGTGGAGCAGTCCAGGAACACCGCAGCGAAGCCGGAGCAGCCGCAGTCCGAACCTGTTTCAACTGCCGATCCTGTTATCGTTGGCACACGCCTGACCATAGATGGGCGGCAGTTTGAAGTGGACAGCGTAGACGATCATACGCAAAATGTATCGCTGCGGGATGTGACCTTTGAAGGCGGGACGGGCTTTCCCATCTTCCGCACGGAATCGATCTCCTTTGTTCGGAAAATTGTGGAGCAGGCGGACCCCGCTGCGCTGGCCCCGCCGCAGCCGCAGACGGACGAGCCGCCTGCGGTACTCACCCCGCCGAAAAAGAAAAAGCCAAACGCGCTTGCCTATCCGCTGGACCCGAACGGCAGCAACTACCGCATCACCGATGACCATATCGGAGAGGGCGCGCCGCTGGAGCGTTTTCAGCGCAATCTGGACGCGATCCGTACCCTGAAAACCGTGGAGGCAGAGAACCGAGCCGCCACAGCGGAGGAACAGGCGGTGCTGGCACAATATGTAGGCTGGGGCGGTCTGGCGGACTTCTTTGACGAGAAAAATCCTCGTTACGCTGAACTGAAAGAACTGCTTACCGATGCCGAATACGCCGCCGCCCGCGAATCTACGTTGACGGCGTTCTTTACGCCGCCTGTGGTCATCCGCGGCATCTATGCCGCCCTGGGGCAGATGGGCTTCACGCAGGGCAACATTTTGGAACCGTCCTGCGGCATTGGTAATTTTCTTGGTATGCTGCCGGAAAGCATGAGCGGCAGCAAGCTGTATGGCGTGGAGCTGGACGATCTCTCCGGCCGCATCGCCCGCCAGCTTTATCAGAAAAGCAGTATTGCGGTGCAGGGCTATGAGAAAACCGCCTTCCCGGATAACTTTTTTGATGTTGCCATTGGCAATGTCCCTTTCGGACAGTTCCATGTGCCGGACAAACGCTATGACCGGCTGAATTTCCCCATCCATGAGTATTTCATCGCCAAGGTGCTGGATCAGGTCAGACCGGGCGGCGTTATCGCCGTTGTGACCTCCAGCTACACCATGGACAAGCGCACTGCCAGCGCGCGAAAATACATCGCGCAGCGAGCGGAACTGCTGGGGGCCATCCGCCTGCCCAACAATGCGTTCAAGGCCGCGGCAGGTACGGAGGTGGTTTCAGACATTCTGTTCCTCCAAAAGCGGGAACGAATGGTGGATATAGAACCCGAATGGGTACACCTTGCCACCAACGAGGACGGCATCCAGATGAACAGTTATTTCATCGACCACCCCGACATGGTGCTGGGCGAGATGAAGATGGTGTCCGGGCCGTTCGGCCCCACGCCCACCTGTGAGCCGTACCCGGAGCATCCGTTGGAAGCACTGCTGGCGGAGGCCGTTCAAAATATCCACGGCGAAATCACCGCCTATGACCGGGAGGAAGAATTGGAGGGCGAGGATCATTCCATCGAGGCCGACCCCGCTGTCCGCAATTTTTCCTATACGCTGGTGGACGACCAGATCTACTACCGGGAAAACAGCCGTATGAACCCGGTGGAGGTATCCAAGACGGCAGAGAGCAGAATCCGCGGCATGATCGAGCTGCGGGACTGCGTGCGAACGCTGCTGGAATATCAAACTGAGGACTATCCCGAAAAAGAGATCAAGGAGCAGCAGGCCAAGCTGAATGCTCTCTACGACGCCTTCACCCGCAAATACGGACTCATCAACTCCCGCGGCAACGCCATCGCCTTCGATCAGGACAGCTCCTATTTCCTGCTGTGTTCACTGGAAATTCTGGACGAGGACCGGAACTTGAAACGCAAGGCAGACCTGTTCACCAAGCGTACCATCCGCAGCCACAAACCTGCTGAAAAGGTGGACACGGCGGTGGAGGCGCTGGCCCTGTCCATTGGCGAAAAGGCCCATGTGGATATGGACTATATGGGCAGGCTCACCGGCAAGGATGAGGAAACATTGTTTTCTGAGTTGACCGGCGTGGTGTTTCTCAACCCTGACTACGCCGAGGGCGTAAATGAAAAGTACCTGCCCGCAGACGAATACCTTTCCGGCAATGTGCGTCAGAAATTGACGGTTGCCCAAGGCAAGGCGGAGCAGGACCCGCAGTATCAGATCAACGCCGATGCTCTGGCACAGGTGCAGCCGGTAGACCTCACCGCCAGCGAGATCTCCGTCCGGCTGGGCGCTACATGGCTGGACACCGACTATGTGCGCCAGTTTATCTTTGAAACGCTGGGCACACCCCGCAGCGCGCAATGGAGCATGAAGGTCCACTATTCCGGCATCACCGGCGAGTGGCGTATCGAGGGCAAGAGCAAGGATCGCGGCAATGTGAAGGCCATCAGCACCTACGGCACCAAGCGCATCAATGCCTATGAGATCATCGAAACGACACTTAACCTGAAGGATGTCCGCATTTTTGATTACCAATACGATGAGGAAGGGCGCAGAATTGCCGTTCTGAACAAGAAAGAGACGGCCATCGCCCAGAGTAAGCAGGAACTCATTAAAGACGCTTTTGCTGAGTGGATCTGGAAAGACCCGGACCGACGTGAAGCTATCTGCAAGACCTATAATATTCTGTTCAACAGCAACCGCCCCCGCGAGTATGATGGCAGCCATATCAATTTCAGCGGCATGAACCCGGAGATCACGCTCCGCAAGCACCAGGTCAACGCCATCGCCCACATTTTGTACGGTGGAAATACCCTGCTTGCCCATGTGGTGGGCGCGGGGAAAACCTTTGAAATGGTCGCGGCGGCGATGGAGTCAAAGCGGCTGGGCCTGTGTCAAAAATCTCTCTTTGTGGTGCCCAACCACCTGACAGAGCAGTGGGCCACTGAGTTTTTGCAGCTCTATCCGGCAGCGAACATCCTTGTCGCTACCCGTAAGGATTTTGAAACCAAAAACCGCAAGAAATTCTGTGGTAGGATCGCCACCGGCGACTATGACGCCGTTATTATCGGGCATTCGCAGTTCGAGAAGATCCCCATGAGTGTAGAGCGCCAGCGGGCCATTCTGGAGCAGCAGATTGACGAGATCATGATGGGCATTTCCGAAGCCAAGCGAGAAAAAGCAGAGAAGTTCACGATCAAACAGATGGAGAAAACCAAGAAGGGCCTGCAAGCCAAGATCGACAAGCTGAATGACCAGAGCCGCAAGGACGATGTGGTCACCTTTGAGGAATTGGGCGTTGACCGCATCTTCATTGACGAGTCACACTATTTTAAGAACCTCTTTTTGTATACGAAAATGCGGAATGTGGGCGGTATTGCCCAGACCGAGGCGCAGAAAAGCTCAGACCTCTTTATGAAGTGCCGCTACCTCGATGAGATCACCGGAGGGCGCGGCATTGTCTTTGCCACCGGCACCCCCATTTCCAACAGCATGGTGGAGCTTTACACCATCCAGCGTTACTTGCAGATGTCGGCGCTGGAGGAACAGGGCTTACAGCACTTCGATAGCTGGGCGGCGAACTACGGCGAGACTGTCACCGCCATCGAGCTGTCTCCCGAGGGCACCGGTTACCGGGCCAAGACGCGCTTTGCCAAGTTTTATAACCTGCCGGAGTTGATGAGCGTATTCAAAAATGTGGCGGACATTCAGACGGCGGATAGGCTCAAACTCCCCGTGCCGGAGGCGCATTACCACAATATCGCCTTGAAGCCATCGGAGTATCAGAAAGAGATCGTGGCGTCGCTGGCGGAGCGCGCTGAAAAAGTCCGCAACCGCGAGGTGGACAGCAGCGTGGACAATATGTTGCTCATCACCAACGATGGCCGCAAGCTGGCGCTGGATCAGCGGCTGGTCAACCCCATGCTCCCCAGTGACCCCAACAGCAAAGCCGCCAAGTGTGCGGAAAATGTGTTTGAGATATGGCGGCGCACCGCAGACCAACGCTCCACCCAAATGATTTTTTGCGACCTCTCCACCCCAAAGGATGACGGCACTTTCAGCGTTTATGATGATATTCACGCGAAGCTGCTGGAATTAGGCATTCCCGAAAACGAGATCGCCTTCATCCACAACGCCAAGAGCGAGGTACAGAAGAAAGACCTGTTCGGCAAAGTACGGAGCGGTCAGGTGCGTATCCTGTTGGGCAGCACCCAGCGTATGGGAGCAGGCACCAACTGCCAGCAAAAGCTCATCGCCCTGCACCACCTCGACTGCCCGTGGCGACCATCTGACCTTCAGCAGCGCGAGGGCCGCATCGTCCGGCAAGGCAACGAAAACCCGGAGGTGGACATTTACAGCTATGTCACCGAGGGCACCTTCGACGCCTACCTTTACCAGCTTGTGGAGAGCAAGCAGAAATTTATCAGCCAAATCATGACCAGCAAATCGCCTGTCCGCTCCGCCGAAGATGTAGACGAACAGGCGCTTTCTTATGCCGAGATCAAGGCACTGGCCAGCGGCAACCCCATGATCAAGGAAAAGATGGATCTCGACATTGAGGTGTCCAAGCTGAAGCTGCTGAAAGCCAACCACCTTTCTCAGAAATACGCGCTGGAGGACGCCATCAGCAAGGGGTTTCCCAAGCAAATCGCGGAAATGCAGGCACGGATCGCCGGGTATGGCGCGGATATTGCCACGGTCAAGGAGAATACCCATCCCAATGGGGACGGCTTCTCTCCGCTTATGCTGGCGGGCGTCATCCATGCCGACAAGAAGGAGGCGGGCGCGGCGCTGCTGACCATGTGCCAGACGATGCTCTCCCCGGAGGCGACACAGATCGGCAGCTATCGCGGCCTGACGCTGGAGCTGGCCTTTGATACCTTCGCGCGGGAATACCGCCTGACCATGATTGGGCAGCTCCGCCACACGGTCACGCTGGGAACCGATGTGTTCGGCAATTTGCAGCGCATGGACAATGCGCTGGAGGGACTGCCCATCAAGGAGCAGGCTTGCCGGGAGCAGCTTTCCAATCTGCAAACGCAGTTGGAAACCGCAAAGGCAGAGGTACAAAAGCCGTTCCCCCGCGAGGCAGAGCTGAACACTAAAACGGCACGGCTGGAGGAACTGAATTCCCTGCTGAATTTAGACCACAAGGAGCCGGAGATCGTAGACGCCGAGCCGGACGAGGATCAAAGGCCGCCGGAGCGCCGCAGACCGCAGTTGGAGCGGTAAAACCAATAGAAATTGGAGGAAATTATGGGTTATCAGGAAAGCTGGCTCTATATCGAGCCGCAGCGCAAGTTTGAAAAGCTGATCCGCGCTTATGAAAAGGCGGAGCAGTCCGGCTACTATGAGGTGGCCGGGGCGGAACCCTGTTCCGTCATTGTTTTGAAACAGCCCTTTGGGGATATTCCTGCCGGGAAGAAGCTGCTGTGGGTATGCGGTGACCGCGGCTTTCACTGTGCCGCTGGTGTATTTGGCGGCGAGCTGAAATGCTCCGGCAGGCTCCGCGTCATTCCGGTGGAGGAGGTGCTGGACGGCACCGACGATCCCCGCATGGAGGGGCTGGACTTTGACAGTCCGGCCCCCAGCGAAAACGCCTACATGAAGCGATACAGCGT
>ERZ780212.1780-NODE-1780-length-15474-cov-3.515727_pt1 | contig 15474 bp, 9 predicted proteins | sample MGYA00511364_ERZ780212 | MGnify/ENA primary metagenome ERZ780212 (study PRJEB29588, sample SAMEA2147991) | human gut metagenome | biome: human gut; feature: human-associated habitat; material: faeces | place: Denmark | collected 2008/2010 ...
CTGAAAGGTGGCCTTTTGGAACGCAAAAGGCCACCTTTCGTTTTCCATGCGGAATTTAACAACGCACCCAACCCTGTAGAGACGCGATTCATCGCGTCTCCCGCTGAAATGTGCAGTATGTCCAAGGAAGCCGCGACGAATCGCGTCTCTACAAGTGGCAGGATGCGGCCGCCACCATGCTTTAACTGAGCCGCCATGACATACGAACCAGCCATAGCCGCAATTTAGAATGACACTGGAGCGCAAAAAAATCAGATTATAACCTGAAAAAACAAGAAATACGTAGATTTTTTCGGTTATAATCGAAACTTTTGTTATATTTGCCTCCGTAATAAACAGCATTACCATGGACGGACATTTGGACATTCTCAGGCGTTACAACATCTGGGACGGCGGACGTCCCGACACCGGCCTGACGCGCAACGAATACGTAGACGTGCTGTCGAGGCTTACGGGCAACCGCCTTGTGAAAGTGCTCACGGGGCAAAGGCGCGCCGGCAAGAGCTATGTGCTGCGGCAAATGGCGATGCGCCTCGTAGAGAACGGCGTGCCCGGGAAAAACATCTTCATGCTCAACCGCGAGCTTGAAGACTTCTCGTTCGTCACCGACGACAAGGACCTTGACGCCCTGTTCCGCGAGTACGAGGCCGTGGTGAAGCCCGAAGGCAAGGTGTACATATTCATAGACGAGGTGCAGAACATCGACGGCTGGGAGCGTTTCGTCAACTCTTACTCGCAGGATTACATGAAGGACTACGAACTGTTCGTGAGCGGTTCCAACTCCAAGATGCTCTCCGGCCAGCTCGCCACGCTGCTTTCCGGCCGTTATGTTGACATAGAGATATGTCCGTTCTCATACCACGAGTTCTTGGAATATTTCAAGAAAGAGCGCGGACGGCAGTCATATTCGGGATACATCCACAGTTCGGGGCTGCCCGAGCTGTACCGCATCGATGGCGACGACACGCGCCGTTACTACGTAAGCTCGCTGAAGGACACCATCCTGCTGCGCGACATCATCGGGCGTTACGGCGTAAGGGACGTGCAGCTGCTTGAGGACCTGTTCGTCTACGTGGTGAACAACGCATCCAACCTGATGTCGGTAAACAACATTGCCAACTACATGAAAAGCCGCGGCCGCAAGGTAAGCTACGACACGGTGACGGCCTACCTGCGCTACATGGAGGACGCCCACCTGATACACTCGGCCTTCAGGTACAACATAAAGGGGCGCGCAGTGATAGGCGGGGCAGTGAAATACTACGCCAACGACCTTGCCTACCGCAACTACCTCTACCGCGGTTTCGGCTACGGCGACGGCTATCTGCTCGAGAATGCCGTCTACATGGAACTGCGCCGCCACGGCTTCGACATCTACGTGGGCAATGTCAACGACAAGGAGGTTGACTTCGTCGCCGTCAAGGGCGACCGCAAAGTGTACATACAGGCCGCCTACCAGATGGCCGACGGCGAGACGGCCCGGCGCGAATACGCCTCGCTCGAGGCCATCGGCGACAGCTATGAGAAATACGTCGTCACAATGGACGAACAGACTTACCCCATGAACAACGGCATACGGCACGTCAACGCATGGACGCTAGACATGCGTCTGGCGGCCGAAAACAATTAAAAAAAGCAAAAAAACACTAACAAGGCAGGAGGGCGAAACGATGGTTAAAAAACGTTTCACCCTCCTGCCTTGTTATTCTTAAATCCCCGCATCGCCTTTAAACACAGGCTTTCCCAAAGTTTTACATTGTTACTAATTTCCCCCTTTAAGGATATGTATGTAACTAATCTTTCAACAAAAGTGTCATGAATATGCATAAACTACTACTAACATTTGCCTTTTTCGGCGCAACATTGACGGCATCGGCGCAAAACGGCGACTATGACTGGCCGTCAGCAACACAGAATATCCCGGCCTTCCCCACGGCGGAGGGCTTCGGCAAGTTCGCTACGGGTGGCCGTGGCGGCCGCGTGGTGACCGTCACAAATCTTGAGGACGACCCCACGACACCGCCCGAAGGCTCGCTCCGCTGGGCCTTGGCTCAGTATCCCGACGAGCCGATAACCGTGGTTTTCAACTGCTCGGGGTGGATAATCCTTAAGGATGTGCTGCGCGTTACGCGCACCGCCGGTCTCACAATAGCCGGCCAGACGGCTCCGGGCGAGGGCATAACGCTCTATCCGCGCATGTTCTCAATCAACGGGGCGAAGAATATTATAGTGCGCAACATGCGCTTCCGCGCCGGTTCTCACGGCTGGGACGGCTCCGACCTCATTGCCGGCGCCGAGCTTGTTGACCAAGCCCTGTGTGCCGAGAACAGCGAACAGGTAATCTTCGACCATTGTACTTTCGGTTGGTCGGCCGAGGAAATCATCAATAACCAGTGTTCTCATTTCCACACTTACCAGTACTGCCTGCTGCACGAGGGTCTCTATGACGCGGGCCACCACAAGGGCTCTGCCCGCAGCTTCGGCGCCCAGTGGGGCGGAAGCCAGTCTACTTTCCACCACAACATGCTGGCTCACAACTATTCGCGCAGCCCGCGTTTCCAAGGAGCGAGGGATGATGACTTCATAGTTTACGACGAGTTTGTAAACAACGTGAACTACAACTGGGGCAAGGTGAACGCCTGCTACGGCGGCGAGAACAATGCCCCGTCGCCCCGTTATCAGGGTCACCAAATAAACTTCATGAACAATTACTGGAAGCCCGGCCCGGCAACCATTAAGGGCAACTCCTCAGGTAAGCATAACTTCATGCGTCCTACGGCGGGCACGTATGTGTCGGAATGGTACCTTTCGGGCAATGTATTGGAAGGAAGGCCGGAGCTTAACGACGACAATGTGGCCGGAGTTCAGGTTGACGGCGACGCTTCGAAGGTGAAGTTCGTCGATGAGTTCATCGTTCCCTCCAAGTTCTTCCCTGAGTATAAGTTCGACCTTGCGGCCTATACCATGCGCGACAAGCTGGAGACCGCCGAGGAGGCTTACCAGACGGTGCTTGAGAAAGTGGGCACTATCAACCGCGACGCGATAGAAAAGCGCATCGTAGAGGAAGCCCGCACGGGCACCGCCACGTATGGTGGCAGCTGGCAAAACGGTGGCAAATATGGTATAATAGATGACCAGACGGATGCCGAGATGGTGAAGCAGGAGAGCGGTTTCTCTATCTTCCCCGACGCTCCGGAGCCGATATACCGTGAGGACGGCTTCGACTCTGACGGCGACGGAATGCCCGACGAGTGGGAGAGGGCCAACGGCTTCGACCCGGCCAATGCCGCAGACGGCAACTATATCAACGCCGAGGGCTACACGGCGTTGGAGAAATATCTTGCAAGCATAATGGGCGAGGAAATCAACGGAGAGTTCGCCACTCCTACGTCGATACGCACCGAGCACGCCGTTAAGTTCGACCTTACCGTAGAGCAGGGCAGCCTTAAGGTGGTAGGCGGCAAGGGCGTGGAGCGTCTCCACGTGTTCGACGAGGCCGGGGCGTGCCGCCTTGTCACTGGGCTTACCGAAGGCGAGAACACCGTTGACGTCAGCTTCCTGCCCAATGGCGTTTACATCGCGTGGGTGACAGATGCCGACGGCTACCGCAACGCCGTGAAGTTCATTAAGAACATGTAATGACAAGAAACCGGAAAAACATCAAAAAATAGTTTTATTATGAACAAATCTGTAATTATCACTATGGCATTCGCACTTCAGTGCGCCGCCTTCGGCCTTTATCCGGCCGAGGCATCGGCAAGTGCGGGGTTGCCAAACCAAAGTGTGAACCAGACGCAGAAAATCACCGGTAGCGTGACCGACGAGAACGGCGAGCCGATGATTGGCGTCACGGTGAAGGTCAAGGGTACCAATATAGCTACTGTGACCGACTTCGACGGACGCTTCACGCTCAATTCAGCGGGCGGCGGCAAGCAGCTCGTGGCATCGTATGTTGGCTATTCCGACGTTACCGTGTCGATAGGCACGGGTCGTGACCTGCAAATCAAGATGCAGCCTGACGAGCAGGTGATGGACGAGGTCGTAGTCATCGGTTACGGTACGGTGAAGCGCCGCGACTTGACTGGCGCCATTTCTTCGGTCAAGGCCGAGGACATCAAGGAAAGCCCTGTGCTCAACGCAATGGAAGGTTTGCAGGGTAAGGTTGCCGGTCTTGACATTACACGTCAGTCTGGACGTGCAGGTGAATCGCCGCAAATCCTCCTCCGCGGTAACCGCTCTCTTAACGCAGACTGCTCTCCGCTGTACGTGATCGACGGCGTTTCGGGCGGCGACATCAACAACATCAACCCTAACGACATTGCCAGCATCGAGGTGCTCAAGGACGCTTCGTCTACCGCTATCTACGGTTCTGCCGGTGCCAACGGTGTCATCATCGTCACCACCAAGCAGGGCACGACAGGCAAGGTGCAGGTAGACTTCGACGCATACGTCGGCATCAACGCCTTCCCGTCTTACCCGTCTACGCTTAAAGGGCAGGACTGGATCAACTTCCTGACCGAGGGTTATGTCGCACGTTACGAGCAGCAGCCCGCCGATGTCGACGAGTTGTTCAACTCTGTGGGCCTGTCGGCAGGAGCCGTTGAGGCTTACAAGAACAACAAGTGGGTTGACTGGAAGGACGAGATTCTGAAAACAGGTATACAACAGAACTATAATATCTCAGTACGTGGAGGTTCTGAGCGCCAACAGAGCTACATGAGTGCCGGATATTTGCAGGAGAAAGGTCTTTACGCCAACGACCAAGTTGACCTCATCACTTTCCGTGCCGGTACGACATACAAGATTAACAAAATGGTTTCCGTTGGATTCCAGTCTACTCTTTCTTACAAGAATCAGGAGCGTCGCAACTCCCGTTTGAGCAAGAGTTTGAACGAGATACCGCTCGGCGACGTTTACAATGAGGACGGCACTCTCAACCAGCACCCCATCAGCGACATGAACAGCTATGTCAACATCTTGGCCGACGACCAGGAAAACGCGTACCGCGACAACAGCAAGTACACCAATATTAATATAGCTCCGTTCGTAGAGTTCCGTCCGATCAAGGGTCTTACGTTCAAGTCCTTGTTCAACGCTACGCTCTCTCACAGCCGCCAAGGCAAGTGGGACGGTCTCGATACGTATATGAAGCTGACCGGTTCGCAGGACAACAAGCGTACCGCCACTTACACTTCCAAACATAGCTGGAGCTACCAGTGGCAGAACGTGCTCACCTACAACTTCCAGATTGGCGACAAGCACGACATCACCCTTACTGGTATTACCGAGTACACAAAGAACCAGCACGAGTCGGCCGTTGCGCAGAACGAGCAGTTCGAGTATGACGACTTCTTGTGGTACAACCTTCAGGCAGGTCTCAAACCTTACGTAAGCTCAAGCTATTCTGAGACGGCCAAGATGTCATACGCCCTCCGCGGCAGCTACAACTTCCTCGGCCGTTACCTCCTTTCTGCATCCATCCGTTGGGACGGCGCATCCCAGCTGTACAACAAGTGGAGCGCGTTCCCCGCTGTTTCGGCAGGTTGGCGCATTTCCGATGAGCCGTTCATGAAGTCCACCCGCAAGTGGCTCGACAACTTGAAGCTCCGTGTAGGTTACGGTGTGACGGGTAACGCCAACATCGATCCTTACGTATCGCTTACCGCAGTAAGGGCATCTGACAACACGTTGAACCTCGGAAGCGGACAGGTGATCAGCTATATTCTCGACGAGCACGTAGCCAACTACGACCTTACGTGGGAGAAATCTTACAACTGGAACGTCGGTCTCGACTTCTCTGTGCTCAACAACCGCATCGACGGTTCTATCGAGTGGTACACCACCGACACCAAGGGCGTGCTTTACGACCGTCCGTTGCCTACCGCTCTCGGAGGCTTCAACGCCAAGTCGCCTTATAAGAAGATGTCAAACATCGCGCGCATCAAGAACACCGGTTGGGAAATCACAATCAACTCGCGCAACATCGTGAAGAAGAACTTCAAGTGGAACACCACATTCACCTTCGCGATCAACGACGAAAAACTGAAGGACATCAACCTCGGCAACAACGTGACCGTTGACGAGTTGATAGCACTCAACCTCTTCCTCGACCATCCGGTGAACACATATTACGGTTACAAGAAAGACGGAATATGGCAGCTCGGACAGGAAGACATGGCCGCATGTTTCGGTGCCGTGCCCGGTGACGTTCGCCTTGACATCCCCGGATTGGTGTATGACCCGAACCATACTTGGATTACCGAGGAGACGATTACCAACCCCGACGGTACTACGACAATCCAGACCACAACCCATAAGGGCGGATATTACAAACCGTCTGAGGACACTGTTGACGAGAACGGCAACGTGGTTCACAATTATTACGACGGCGGCAAGAAGGAAAACGGCGATGCCAACACCTACACTCCGGGAGCCAACGACAAGCAGATTCTCGGCTCTGAGACGCCTGACTGGACCATCGGTTTGCACAACTCGTTCGAGTTCTACAACTTCGACCTGTCGTTCATGATCACCATGCGCTGGGGACAGATGGTCAACGGCGAGCTGCTCGGATACTGGAGCAACACCAACATTCCTGACTGCTACGACTACTGGACTCCGTCAAACCCGACTAACGCATATCCGCGTCCGCACCAAGGCCACAGCCAGACCGACGCCGCAGAGGAGGCTTTGCGCTACACCGACGGCTCGTTCCTCAAGGTTAAGAATATAACTCTCGGCTACACGTTCCCGAAAAAGTGGATAAGCAAACTGAACTTGTCTAAACTCCGTGTTTACGCTACTATCACCAACCCGTTCATTTGGAGCAAGAGCGACATGCTCAAGGGCATGGATCCGGAGAACAACGCTGACGACGCGTTCCCGCTTTACAAGACTCTCGTGTTCGGTGTGAACGTATCATTCTGACAAATACGCAACAAAACATAAAACATTGTAACAATGAAAAAGCTGAAATATATATCCATGGCCGTGGCTGCTGTCGCCGTAGCGTCATGCTCGTTGGACGAGACGAACTACTCAACGATCGACACCGAGGTGGCCTACACGTCAGAGACGGGTTACAACGGCCTTATCAACGCTTGCTACGAGAACCTGTACTACCTCTACGGCAAGACCGACGGCATCGGCCCGATGGAAATGGGTACCGACCTTTGGAAAATCGGTAGCCGCGACGGTGGCAACGGAGAGCTTACCAACAACAACAGCAACCTGACAACGCAGACCGGCGTGCTGCGCACCTGCTGGAACGCTCTTTACGCCACGATAGGCTACTGCAACACCGCGCTTTACTACCAGTACCACAGCGACGGCTTCACAGCCGACCAGATAAAGGCCAAGGCCGCCGAAGCAAGGTTCATGCGCGCGTTCTCTTATTTCCATATTGTCGAGCAGTGGGGTGGTGTCGTTCTCGATACCGTTTCGTTCGCCACGACCGGCGTTCCGGCCGAGATGTGCTACCGTTCGCCTGAGGAAGACTTTTACAAGGTAATCATTTCAGACCTTAAGATAGCTGTAAACGACCTGCCCGCAACGCAGGGTGAGCGCGGCCGCGTTACTAAGAAAGCCGCCCTTGCCATGCTGGCCAAGGTTTACATGCAGCGCACGCGCCTTTACGACAAAGGTTCTTCAGAGTATGTTGCCAACGCCGACTCGGCATGGATGTGCGCCACCGAGCTTATAGACAACGCCTCCGCTTATGACTGCGGCCTGTATGCCAGCACGGCCGACCGCAGCGGTAACTCGATAGCTTGGGACGACGAGAACAACAAGGACAACGACGAGTTCCTCTTTATCGAGGCCGTAGACCATGCCAACGGTTACAACCCCGAGGGCTGGAACCGCGGGCGTACGCGCCAGTACTACATGATGAGCATATCGTCGCAGGCCCAGTATTTCGGCATCCAAGCCTCTGGCATACGCTACGGGCGCGACAACGCGAAGGTTTGGTCGCCCACTTACTGGCTGCTCCACGAGTGTTTCGACCCGCGCCAGCAGAAGTCGATACCTGACTTCAACAACGGCGAGTTGCAGAAACTGGCCAAGAATCCTAACGATTTCACGCCTGACACACGCTTCGAGGACGCTTTCTATTACAAGTATTACTCGGCAATGACCGTTATGCTTTCTAATGATGTGGCCACACGCTATAAAAAGAATATCACCGAATATGAACAACGTGATGAAAACGGTGATATTGTGAAGGACGAAAACGGCAATCCTGTAATGCTCCCTTCACCCATCAACAGCATAGCCAAGCGTCGCATCGCCAACGCTGGAATGAAGGGCAGCGAGTTGGACATACAGTTCCCCGGACTCAACTATTACGCCAGCGGAGCAGGCGCGGGCAACACCTATGAGCGTGAAGACGTAGACGACGCGCTTGGCGTGTTCACCCCCAACTGGGAGCTTGACACCCTGAAGACCTGCCTCAATAAGCGTCTCTGCCTCGGCATCACCGACTATTTCAATACCAAACCTGAGAGCGAGGACATGGATCCTGAGTACACATACTTCCGCAGCACGTTCCCGTCTTTCAAGAAGTTCAGCTGCTTCAAGTACGCTTACACCAACCAGTACGTGATGTGCGATATTCCAATCATCCGCCTCACCGACATCTACCTGATAGCAGCCGAGGCCGCGCTGGCCAAGGGCGTGCCTGCCGAGGGCCTGCCTTATCTTAACGCGGTGCGCCGCCACGCCGCCCGCTCAGGCGACGCAGCCGAGATGGAAGTTTCTGACTACGACCTCGACTTCCTCGTAAAGGAGCGCGCCCGCGAGCTTTGCGGCGAGCAGTGGCGCTGGTACGACCTGAAGCGCATGGGCTACCTGCGTGCCGACTACTTGGTAGACAAGCACAAGAACCCATACATCTCGTTCGAGGAGAAGAACCTCGTGCGCCCGATACCGCAGGAGTTCCTCGACCAGATAGCCAACGCCGACGAGTTCGGTACCAACGGATATTGATATTTTGAAGGAGTAACTGAGTTAAGGATGTAAAGGAGTAAAGTAGGAATGTATGGTTATGACGAGTGTCAATGTATGCCCATCGTGTGTATGCGCATGACATTCCTACTTCTCTCCTTACTCCTTTCCTCCTTTACTGCTGACGAATATAACCTTTATTTATTAACAATTTAAACAATTTAAAGCAATGAAAAAGTTATTACTCTCAGCCGCCCTGTTGATGGGCGCGGTGTCTATGCAGGCACAGATCCTCACCGAAGTTGAGGAAAACACTTACGCTATTACAGCCACATTGGAAGACCTCAAGGCCGCTTACGATGAAAGTTATTTCACACAGCTTGGCGAATCAGGCATCACATTTGAGGATGGCGCGGTTATTTTTGAGAACGAAGACCTTACAATCTCAAGCGTTCAGCGCAGCTACTGGTGGATTTCTGGCGGCAAGCTGAGCAACATCAAGGCCGACTTCCCCAACTACACAGGCTACGTTAACCTCGGTTCAAACCTTGCCGACAACAAATGGACTCAAAACACTCCTGTTGTTTTCTTCCTTTCTGAGTGCTGGCAGGAGTGGCAGTCAATACTGAAGGTTGTGCCCAAGAAGGCCGGTAAACTGAGCTTCGGCGTTTACGCAGGCGACAACACCCGTTCAATAGGTATCTTCAACGAGGCCACCGAGGCTGAGATGAACGAGGGTTACCTTGGCGAGTTCAAGGGCATTACCGACTTCCGCAACGACGGTGAGAACGGCACTGTAGCCAATGCTCCCGCTTATGTAGAGGCTGACGTTGAGGCCGGCAAGACATACGGTCTGCTCGGTGGCGGCGCTAAGAACCTCTGCCTCCACCAGATTAAGTTCGTGCCCACAGACGGCGGTACAGGCATCACCAATGTTGACGCTCAGGCGGAGAAGACCGTAGAGGCTTACTACACACTCGACGGCACACGCGTAAGCACCCCGGCTAAGGGCATCTACATCGTTAAGTACAGCGACGGTACAGCTAAGAAGGTGGTTAAATAATCCACCTGCGTAACAGCTTGACTTACAACACGTTATAAAAGGCGGCCTTTTGGCTTGCAAAAGGCCGCCTTTTACACTGCAAAACACGGCCTTTTACAGGCCAAAAAGCCGTCAACAGGCTTTTCGGAATTAAAAAGTAACAATTAAAAGTTAAACCACGTTCCGGCGGAAAGACATCTTACGGAACATAAAAAAGCTAATTAGTTCCGGCGGGTTTGCAATCCGGCGGAATATTGGAAGCGGATTTGCAATCCGCGAAAGATGTTTGAATTACTGTAAATGTGTGGATTACAAATCCGCGATTATTCTGTGCCGGATTGCAAATCCGTCACAACCCGGCTTTTCGGAATAAAAAAATAACAATTAAAAATTAAACAGCGTTCCGATAACTCAGCCGCAACCCTGAATTTGAAAATAATGATTAAATACGATATAGCATGATGAAAATCTTTACCCCAAAGCAAATTACCACATTAACATTCGCCCTCGCGCTGTCAGCGTCGGCACAACTTACCGCCCAAACGGCCTTCATGAAGGTGGTAGCAGCCGACGGCTCTGGCGACTACACCACGGTGCAGGCCGCCGTAGACGCCGCTCCCAAGGACGGCACGCGCACGCTGATATTCATCCGCGACGGTTTTTATAAAGAGCAAATCGACATTCCGCAGGGTGCCGTGATTTCGCTGATTGGCGAAAGCCAGGACGGCACCGTGCTCTCGCACGACCTGTCGCACACCACTGACGGCGGCATTTACGAGGACGCTTCGGAAACATCCACGCTCTACATCGACGGCCTTGACTTTTACGGCGACAACTTCACGACGCAGAACACCGTAGGCCCTAGCGGCGGCCAGGCCGAGTGCTTCACCGTGGCAAGCGACCGCGCCACGCTGCGCCACGTCAACCTGAAGGCCAACCAAGACGGAGTGCGCTTCTTTACCGAGTCACGCAGTTACCTGAAAGACTGCTACATAGAGGGCACTGTCGACTATGTGTACGACAGTGGCATTGCATTTATTGACGATTGCGTGATAAAGCAGCTTCGCGGCGGTTACATCACCGCACCCGGCAACTGCTACGCCGCCGTGCCCCGCACCACGGCCTCCAAGCTGGTGGGGCAGGCGCGCATCTTCGGTCTCGGCATATTCTTCCGCGGCTGCCGCCTTGTCTATGACGCAGACAAGGTGAGCGAGAACAGTTCTTACCTCGGCCGCAACTGGGGAAAGACCAATTGCGCCGCCTATTTCCTTAACTGCTACATGGACAAGCACATCAAGCCCGAGGGCTGGCAGAAAATGAGCGACACGCCCGAGAACGCCATCTACCTTGGCGAATACGGCTCGATGGACCTTGACGGCAACCCCGTGGACGTGTCGCAGCGCGTAAGCTGGGCCATGACCGAAGACCCCGACCACAAGCAGCCGTCGCAATACATTGACAAGCGCGTAGTAGACAACATCTTCGCCATGGACTTCGTGTTCGCGTTCGCCAACGAGCAGCGCGACAATAAGTTGGGCGACTTTGACCCGCTGCCCCTCGTAGAGCCTGCCGCCGCGCCCTCGTCGTTCACCGCTAAGGGCGGACAGCTCTCGTGGACGGCCAGCGACGGTGTTGCCGGATACGTCATATACAAGAATGGCGCATACCTTGCCAACGTCACGGAAACGTCATACACCGACGCCACAGGCACCGATGCCGACCGCTACACCTTGCGCACCGTCACCCCTACGGGCTGCTTAGGCGCGGAAGTTACCGGCACGGCCACTGGTTTATGCCATGTAACCGCCGACGACCTGAAGATATATACCACTCGTTACGGTGTCAGCTGGAACCGCACGGCCACGGCTACGCTCTACTCTGTCAGAGGCGAAGCTCTAGTAAGCCGCACGGGCATGAGCATCGATTGGGGCCGCCAGCCTAAGGGCGTGTACATCCTTCGCCTCGCCTTTGCCGACGGCACGAGCCTTACACGCAAAGTTGTGAAAAAGTAAAGCAATAATAATTTCTAATAACATAATCATGAAACCTAATCTTTTTGTTACAATCCTTGCGCTCGGCCTCGCTTCATCGGCCGCGGCGCAAGACGATGTGAGAGGCACTACTGTCACCGATGGCAATTACGCCTATCCCACCGCGACCCAAAACATCCCAGCATTCCCTACGGCGGTAGGGTTTGGAAAATACACCACAGGCGGCCGCGGGGGTCATGTTGTAAGAGTGACTAATCTTCTTGACGACGTAGACAACCCGCCAGAGGGCAGTCTGCGTTGGGCGGTTAATCAGTATCCGGGCGAGCCGGTGACGGTAGTTTTCGACGTGTCGGGATGGATTTACCTCAAGGATGTGCTTGAGGTGAAGCACAAGGGAGGCATCACCATCGCCGGGCAGACGGCTCCGGGCGAGGGCATCACGCTCTATCCGAGGGGTATAAGTTTCAACCACGCCTCGGTGAAAGACGACAACGGCGACCCTGACCTGAACGTGAACGCCATAGTGCGCAACATCCGCGTGCGCTGCGGCAGCCGCGCATGGGACGGCTCGATGCTCGACGTGGAGAACCCTGAACAGAGCCTCGGCATGGAGAACGCTTACAACGTGATAATAGACCACTGCACCTTCGGATGGTCGGGCGAGGAACTTTGCACCAACAGTTCTTCTTTCTTCCAGACCTTCTCGTACAACATCTTCCATGAAGGGCTTTACGACGCGGGCCACAAGAAAGGCTCACGAGGCTACGGTGTGTGTTGGGGCGGAGGCGCAAGCACGTTCACCCACAACCTGCTGGCCCACAACCTGCGCCGCTCGCCGCGCTTCGCCGCCTCGGTGGATTACGACTTCCTGACGTATTTCGAGTTCGTAAACAACGTCAATTACAACTGGTGCGGCACCGGCCTTGGCAGCTACGGCGGCGACAACAAGGGCACTTCGCCGCGCTATACGGGTTATCTGGCCAACGTGATGAACAACTACTGGCGCACGGGACCGGCCACCCACGTCATCGATGCGAAAAATCAGACGTTCACAAACCTCGGCGGAGGCACGAAGTCTTCATACTTCCACTTCTCCGGGAACAAGATGGACAGACGCGACGATTTTACCAACGACAACTCGCTTTGCGTGACCGTAGACGACAAGGTACACCTTATGGACGAGGTGCTCGTGCCCACCCACTTCTTCCCCGAATACACGTTTGACATCAAGGCGTACACACTTATAGACGAAAACCTGCAGACCGCCGACGAGGCTCTTGCCGACGTGCTGGCCAACGCGGGCTGCATCGTGCGCGACGAGATAGAAAAGCGCGTTATCGAAGAAATCCGCACGCAGACCGCGACGTATGGAGGCCATTGGAACAACAACGGCACTTACGGCATAATAGACGACCCGACAGATGCCGAAATGGTGCTTAACGACGACGGAACGACCACGTGCAGCACCGCCCTTCCGAGCGAGACACGCCCTGAAGGGTGGGACACCGACGGCGACGGAATGCCCGACGAGTGGGAGAGGGCCAACGGCTTCAACCCTGCCGACGCCTCCGACGGCAACCATATCAACGCCGAGGGCTACACGGCGTTGGAGAAATACCTTGCAAGCCTTATGGGTGAGGAGATAAACGGGGAGTTCGGCTCTGCCACGTCTATCCGCACCGAGCACGCCGTTAAGTTCGACGTGACGGTTGACGGCTCGACGATCAACGTTACGAGCGAGGCCGACGTGTGTGAGCTTCACGTGTTCGACTCGATGGGTTGCTGCCGCTTAGTGTCCGGTTTGCAGCGCGGCGAAAACACCGTTGACACCTCCCAGTTAGGCAGCGGCGTGTATATCGTGTGGGTGACTGATACCAAGGGTTACCGCAACGCAAAGAAAGTGATGATAAATAGATGATTAACTAACAAACAATCCAAAAACTATTAAATTATGAGAAAAACTTTATTCACGGCAGCTTTGCTGCTCGGGGCGCTGACAAGCGCGAACGCGAGCGTCAATACTGACGCCGCAAAGACCAATTACACGGATACGCAGTGGGAGTATTACGCCGCCGCCGAGTTCGCCGGAGGCAAGGGAACGAAGGAAGACCCGTACCTGATTGCCACCCCGGAGCAGTTTGCCAAGATTGCCGTCGAGGTGGAAAACCTCGGCTTCGACGACAACAACTGGGACAACATGTATTCTGACGGCGTGTATTTCAAGCAGGTTGCCGACCTCGTATTCAACGATGACGTGCTCGGAAAGACAACATGGGACGACCAAGGCGACCAAAGCGGCATCGACGCTACCAAGCTGAGGACTTTCGGCGGCATAGGATACATGACCGACCCCGATTGGGACTACCAGCGTTTCTCAGGCTATTATGACGGTGGCGGCTACAAAATCAAGGGCGTTTACCTGAAAGGCGAGAAATCGTCTACCGGCCTGTTCAACTTCACCGAGGGCGGCGAGATAAAGAACATTGTCGTAGAAGACACTTACATCAGCGGCAACGCCAACGTTGGCTTCATCGTAGGACAGGCTACGGGCACGACTATCCTGAACTGCCAGACCAGCGGCACGATATACTGCGGCGGCTCTTACCATGCCGGCATCGTGGGCACGCTGACCGAGGGCGGCAAGGTGCTCAACTGCGTTACTTACGCATGGACATGGGGAAAGAACAACATCGGTGGACTTGTTGGCTCGGGCCGTTACTCTTCACTCATCCAGAACTGCTACTTCGGCGGCTGGCTCGGCGGAGTAGGAAGCAACCTTGCTAAATTCCAATGGTGGGGAACCGTATGCCCTGAGCTTGGCATGGAGAGTGCCGAGACTACCTCGACCATTATCGACCCGGATGATCCCGAGGGCTTGGCAACAATCACTGTATGCGAAAATCCCAGCAAGGCCGTTGACTGCTTCTGGACCGACACATGCACCGTGCGCCACAAGCGCAATCCCACGAACCCGCTGAAATGGATGTCCGCTGAGAGCCATAACGACGACGCGAACTGCGACTTTGGTGTGTTCGAGAACTGCAAGGCCGTAGCACTGGCCGAAATCGAGGCTACCGTTGACGCGCTTAACGAGAAAGCCAAGAACATAGAAGGCGCGTGCCAGTGGGAAGTGGGCGAGGACGGACTGCCCGCATTGACATTTGAAGGCATGGGCACCGGCATCACTTCAGTGACCACTGACAAGGCCGAAGGCGTTTACGATGTTTACGGAATAGACGGAACCGTAGTGCGCCGCGGCATATCAAAGGCTGATGCCCTCAACGGTTTGACGAAGGGTGTTTACATCATGAACGGCAAGAAATACGTGGTAAAATAACACGTTGATAGTCAATTACTTTCCAAGAGGCCGTCTTTTAGACTGTAAAAGACGGCCTTTTACACGACAAAAGACGGTCTTTCGCAAGGCAAAATGCCGCAAATGGGGTTCATCCGCAGTTTTGGTGTATTGGTATTCGTGGTAATAGGGCCTCAAAGAGG
>ERZ780212.1783-NODE-1783-length-15459-cov-3.280187_pt1 | contig 15459 bp, 14 predicted proteins | sample MGYA00511364_ERZ780212 | MGnify/ENA primary metagenome ERZ780212 (study PRJEB29588, sample SAMEA2147991) | human gut metagenome | biome: human gut; feature: human-associated habitat; material: faeces | place: Denmark | collected 2008/2010 ...
TAAAACTGGGTGTTTGTTTTGCAATCTGCTGATTTTCAGCGTTTGTTGCGGAGAGGGAGGGATTCGAACCCCCGGACGCTTTCACGTCAACAGTTTTCAAGACTGCCGTAATCGACCACTCTACCACCTCTCCAATCCAATATGCTATATCTATTCTTTCAAAAGGAGCGCAAAGATAAGTAAAATTTTCCAACCTACCAAATTACAGTTCATGATTGGCATGATTTACACTGTACTCCATGCGACAGCAACCGGGAGCGGTCTACTTGGAGAGCTCATGCGTCTGGAAATACTTCCACTTGAAAATCAGCAGATACAGGGCACCTACAGTCACGCAGCTGTCAGCAATGTTGAAGATGGGACGGAAAAATATCAGCGAATCCCCGCCTTTGCCCGGCACCCAGTCCGGCCATGTGGTATTGATTACCGGGAAATACAGCATATCCACAACCTTACCCAGGAAAAACTTACCGTATCCATCCCCAAAAGGCACGGCTGAAGCCACATGATTATAAGTCGACGGCTCGAATATCAAGCCGTAGAACATGCAGTCAATCAGATTGCCGATCGCGCCTGTCATGATAGCGGTCAATCCCAGCAGGACTCCGAGCGGAGCGTCCTTCTTACGCAGAAGATGACGTATATAGACAAGCAGCAGCACGGACAGTATCAGGCGGAAAGATGTCAGAATATATTTGCCGATATCACCGCCAAAGGACATTCCGAAAGCCATGCCCTCGTTCTCAATGAAAAGTATCTGAAACCAGTCGCCAAACACAGATATTGACTCTCCGAGATGCATATTCGTCTTGACCAGGACTTTCGTGACCTGGTCCACTACAAGAAGGATGACCGTGAGCGCTATGACAATGCCTGCCTTCTTACCCTTGGAAAGCCTCATTATTTCTTGGAGTTAAGTTTGGCCTCGACACTGAGTGTAGCATGGGGCACCAGTTTGAGCCTCTCCTTGGGGATCAGCTTTCCGGTTGCACGGCAGATGCCATACGTCTTGTTCTCAATCCTCACGAGAGCCGCCTCAAGCGAATTGATGAACTTAAGCTGCCTCTGGGCCAGTTGTCCCGCCTCTTCTTTCGACAGGGCCGAGGCACCTTCTTCCAGAACCTTGAATGTGGGAGATGTGTCCTCAGTATCATTGCTGGTGCTGTGAGTAATCGCAGACCTGAGCTGCTCATAATCATCTCTTGCCTTTTCGAGCTTTTTCAGAATGAGTTCTTTGAATTCCTGCAGTTCCTCATCGCTGTAACGTACCTTCTCGAGTACTTCATTCTTGTTATCGCCAGTGTTGTCCATAGCTGAAAAGTTTTAATATTACTTTGTAAAATTAACCATTTTTTGCGAATTATCAATACCTGATCTTGTCAGGGTTGGACTTCCATAGCATGAACGGCCGCAGTCCTTCCTCAGGAAGAAGCTGGACAAAGGGCAGTTTCCTCTCATCAAGCGGCTTCGCGACTTCCACATATATCATGTCGTCGTCGAAACCGGCAGCCGCAGCGTCTCCCCTTCCGGCAGCATAAAATACTTTTGAGACATGCGCCCAATAACATGCGGCCAGACACATCGGGCAGGGCTCACAGCTGGTATAAAGCTCGCACCCGGAAAGGTCAAACGTCCCCAGTACGGCACATGCCCGGCGTATTGCGGTGACCTCAGCGTGAGCAGTGGGGTCATTATCCACAGTAACGGTATTGGAGCCTTCGGCCACTACTTTACCGTCCTTGACAATCACCGCACCGAAAGGGCCGCCGTTGCCCGAGGCGGCATTTTCCTCAGCCAGTCTGATTGCCCTGCGCATATGGTCATTCGCCGTCATTATCTTTCTATCCTTATCATTATCTTCCTGTCATCCAGCCACTCCACTTCTACAGCATCAGCGACTGAATCCTGCAGCACTATCTCCCTGGCCAAAGTCTGAGAAGCGATGTAATCCCGGAAACCTTGTACCGCCTCGGCCACTTCAGGCAGATTCTCAATATAGGCGGTTATCTTGTCAGTCACCTCAAAGCCGCTGTCCTTACGCAGGTTCTGAATCCTGTTGACAAGCTCGCGGGCCACTCCCTCATTGCGAAGCTCAGGAGTAACGGTGATATCCAACGCGATTGTCAGCCTGCCCTCCGTTGCGACCAGTCTTCCCGGCATATCCTCAGAAGACACCTCATAATCGGACGGTTCCAGGCTCACATCGCCTGAAGGCAGATGCAGGCAATATGCGATGCCCTGAAGGCCGGCCTGCTCCACTGCGGATATATCCGACTGGGACAATGCTCCGAACGAAGCCGCAATCTCCTTCATCTGTTTGCCGTAACGCTTGCCGAGAGTCTTGAAATTGGGTTTTATCTTCTTGGTAATAAGGCCAGTCGTATCCTTTATATATTCCACGTCCTTGACATTGACCTCGCTCAGCACGAGAGTACGCACCTTCTCAAACTGCTCCTCAACCTTAGGGTCCAGGATGGGTATTATCATCCGTGACAGAGGCTGACGGACCTTGATGTTGACCTTGCGGCGCAGGGCCAGCACCATTGAGGAAGACTTCTGTGCCAAAGCCATACGTGCCTCAAGATCGGAGTCGATGCACGAAGGGTCACACTCAGGCATGGGCATCATGTGTACGGACTCCACATCATGACGGGAAGTACCGGCATTGAGGTCACAGAACAGACGGTCCATGTAGAAAGGCGCTATGGGAGCCGCCAGTACGGCTACAGTCTCCAACGCACTGTACAGAGTCTGATAAGCCGCAGTCTTGTCCTCGTCCATCTTCCCGCCCCAGAAACGCTTACGGTTCAAGCGGACATACCAGTTGCTGAGGTTGTCGCAGACGAAGTCCTGAATCAATCTGCCGGCCCCGGTGATATCGTAATCCTCGTAGCAGGCTTTCACGTTCTTTATCAGTGTATTGAGCAAAGACATCAGCCAACGGTCTATCTCCGGTCTCTCTGCCACGGGCACCAGTGCCATATCCTTGCCGTCGAAACCGTCCACATTGGCATAGAGGGCAAAGAAAGAGTATGTATTGTATAAGGTACCGAAGAACTTGCGGCGCACCTCATCCACCCCTGCCTCGTCGAACTTGAGATTGTCCCAGGGCTGGGAATTGGTGAGCATGTACCAGCGCAGGGCATCGGGTCCGTAGGTATCGAGAGCCTTGAAGGGATCCACTGCATTGCCCAGGCGCTTGCTCATCTTGTTTCCGTCCTTGTCCAGCACCAGTCCGTTGGAAATGACTCTCCTGAAAGCCACACTGTCACTTATCATAGTATGTATCGCGTGCAGGGTGAAGAACCATCCCCGGGTCTGGTCCACTCCCTCGGCTATGAAGTCGGCAGTCTGTCCGAACTCAGGCTTTCCGAGGGCCTGCAGGCCTTCCTGCGCGTAGGGCATCGAGCCCGAATCGAACCACACGTCGATCAGGTCCGTCTCGCGCACCATCTTCCTTCCACTATCTGACACCAGATATATCTCATCCACATACGGCCTGTGTAAGTCGATGCGGTCGTAATTCTCTTGTGAGTAATCTCCGGGGACAAATCCGGCTGCGGCCAGAGGGTTTGACTGCATGACTCCGGCCTTGACCGCCTTCTCTATCTCCTCATAAAGCTCTGCCACAGAGCCGATGCACTTCTCCTCGGCCCCGTCCTCTGTCCTCCATACAGGCAGGGGCGTACCCCAGTAGCGGCTGCGGGAGAGATTCCAGTCCTGCAGGTTCTCCAGCCACTTGCCGAAACGGCCGCTGCCGGTGGAGGCCGGCTTCCATTCTATAGTCCGGTTGAGCTCGATCAGACGGTCCTGTACCGCAGTCGTGCGGATAAACCATGAATCCAAAGGATAATACAGCACCGGCTTGTCCGTCCTCCAGCAGTGGGGATAGGAGTGTACGTGCTTCTCTATCTTGAAAGCCTTGTTCTGGCCCTTGAGCATCACGCAGATATCCACGTCTATAGTCGGAGTGTCGGGCGTGGCGTCAGGGTCATAGGCGTTCTTTACGAATCGTCCTGCAAATTCCCTGTACTGCTCCACATTCACTCTCTCGCGGACAAACTCAGGGTCGAGATCCTCGATGCGGTACATCTTGCCGTGCCGGTCCACCTGGGCCTGCATCACGCCTGCGGCATCACGCACCATCAGTGCAGGCACACCGCTCTGACGGGCCACCTTGGCATCATCGGCACCGAAGGTAGGAGCAATGTGGACAATACCGGTAGTTCCCTCGTCGGTAGTCACATAGTCTCCGGGAATCACACGGAAGGCACCCTCATCGGGACGTATCCACGGAATAAGCTGCTCGTAGCGCATTCCCACCAGATCCGTACCTTTATATTCCCCCTCGAGCACCTCGAAGGGAACCTTCCCGTTGAAATGGTCATGGACCAATGCCTTTGCGACGATGTACACTCCGGGAAGACCGGTGTAGGGGTTCGATGAGCGCACCAGGACATAATCTATCGAAGGCCCGACGCAGAGGGCAGTATTGGAAGGCAGAGTCCAGGGAGTGGTGGTCCATGCTATGAAATAGAGGGGATCGTCACCTGCCTTCTGGAAAAACGGCTCGGAAACCTCATCGCGGATTACCTTGAACTGGGCTACGGCCGTAGTATCCTTCACGTCGCGGTAGCATCCGGGCTGGTTGAGCTCGTGGGTACTCAGACCGGTACCCGCTGCAGGCGAGTAGGGCTGGATCGAATAGCCCTTGTACAGCAGTCCCTTCTTGTAAATCTCCTTCAGGAGATACCACAGCGTCTCGATATAGCGGTTATCGTACGTAATATAAGGATTGTCAGTATCCACCCAATAGCCCACACGTTCGGTCAGATTGACCCATTCCTTTGTATATTTCATGACCTCGCGGCGGCAGATGGAGTTGTACTCCGCCACGGATATCTTCTTGCCGATGTCGTCCTTGGTGATACCCAGGGACTTCTCCACTCCCAGCTCCACGGGCAGACCATGGGTGTCCCATCCGGCCTTGCGGCTGACATGATATCCGGACTGGGTCTTGTAACGGCAGATCACATCCTTAATCGAGCGGGCCATCACATGATGGATGCCCGGCATACCGTTGGCCGAAGGAGGTCCCTCGAAAAACACATACTCAGGCGCTCCCTCCCTCATCTGAAGAGTCTTGTGAAATATATCCTGCTTCTTCCAACTGTCCAGAACCTCGGCCGACAGGCCCGTCAGGTCCAATCCTTTATACTCCTTAAACATATTCTGAATTTTAACGGGCAAAGATATAAAGATTTCGTATTAGTCAGACAAAAAGCCGGGCCAATTTGACTTGACCCGGCTTAACTCTCTTCTTTAGTAACAGGCGTTACTGGGCAGTAATCGTCACCTCATTGCTGTTCTGTCCCTGATAGTCGCTGTTCTCCCCCTGATAAGTGGCGTGGAACACATACTCGCCGGCTGTTGTGGTAGTGAAAACATTCCTACCATAGCATTCGGACTGGGAGCAGAACGTACATTGTGATGTCACGTCCTCATCATCAAGTGTAACTGTGAATGTGACCATATCCTCTCCGTCAGCGGTTATAGTGGTCTTGTCCGCAGAAAGCCAGAGTCCGGGATGCTCAACTTTACTTTCCTCCTCGCAACTTGTCAGAAACGGCAGTATGCCCATCACTGCGGCGAGAATACAGATTATACCTTTTTTCATCTTCAAAACATTTAAATTAACTTTGCGCAAAATTAGGTAAAAACCATAAATCTGCAAGAAAAATCTCAATCTTATCATCCTCATGCCTATAATAAAAGAAAATATTACTAATTTTGCTCATTATGGCTGTTATTGACATTATCATCCTTGTACTGCTCGCACTGGCAGTAATAAAGGGACTTAAGGACGGACTGATCCGCCAGATAGGCGGTATAGCGGGACTTTTCATAGGAATCATCCTTGCCGGCAGATTCTCATCACTGCTCGCAGACTGGCTCGGCCAGTGGGTCAACGTCTCGGAGAATATAGTAAAGATCATAGCATTTATCCTGATAATCATTGCTACATGCCTGTGCATGCACCTGTTGGGCAAGCTGCTTGAGAAAATCATACAGCTCGCCACCCTCGGATGGGTGAACAGAATCCTGGGCATGGTGCTCTCCATAGCCACGACCGTGCTCCTCATCGGAGTGCTGCTGTCCCTGATAGAGTATGTCAACGAGACATGGTTCACTCTGATTCCCGCAGACACGCTGGCCGAGGCCAAAAGCGTGCAGATCATAACATCCATCACAGACTCCGTATTCCCCTACATCAAGGAACTGTTCAAAATCTAGTACTTTTCAGCCACTTCCGTAAAAACTTTTCCGATTTTGTCAAAAGTGGTAACGGGATGTGAAATATTTTTCCATACTTTGCATCAGAAAAAACAAGGATCATGGAAGAAGAGAAGAGTTTGAGGGAGATCACAGGCCGGCCGGCAGAGTCCGTACTGCCGCCGATGGCATCCGGGAGAATCATCAGGTACAAGATTGCCACAGTCGCAGCGCTTCTGCTGTCCGCACTGCCGTTCACACCTTTCATATAACAGATATCGGATTCAGGAGGAGCGGGATATGGAGAAGGAGATCAGAATCAGGCAACAGGACAGAAATGACTGCGCAGCGGCATGTGTAGCTTCGGTATGCGCCCATTATGGGCTCAAACTGCCTCTCATCAGGATACGGGAGGCGTGCGGGACAAGCGCTGACGGCACAACCATGCAGGGAGTCATCGATGCCTGCGGCAAACTGGGGCTGGAAGCAGCCGGACTGAAGTCAAAGAACAAGGACATAGACAGCCTTCGTAAAGTAGACAGGCCCGTAATACTGCATCTGGAGAAGAAGAACGGATGGCTGCACTTCGTAGTCCTCTACGGAATGGGAAAAGACCACGCCAGGATCATGGATCCGGAGGACGGAAGAATGCACAAGACCGGGCTGAAAGAACTCGAGGAGGAATGGAGCGGATACATTATCGCCGTCACCCCGTCGCCTCTGTTCAGGAAAGGGGACTTGAGGACAGACATCTTCGGCAGGTTCAAGGACATTCTCAAATTCTACAGAAAAGAGCTGATGCTGATACTGACAGGCTCGGCCGCCTACATAGCCGCAACACTGAGTATCTCCGTATTCCTGCAGAGAATCATTGACTCAGTCATACCGGCCGGCAACCGCATCGGGTTGCTGGCTGCAGGAGCTGTACTGGTCTGCCTGACCTTGATGTGCTGGTTCATTTCCTACACAAGGTCCATTCTGCTAGTGCGTACCAGCATTAAGATAGACTGCCGCCTTATCACGGAGTATTTCCGGAAAGTATTCTCACTGCCGCTGTCGTTCTTCAACTCCATGAGCAGCGGGGAGCTCAACTCGAGAGTATCCGATGCCTACCGCATACGGTCGTTCATCACCGAAAGGCTTCTGCTTATGACCGTAAGTATCATAACCCTGAGCATAGCCACAGCCGTTCTAATGACATTTTACTGGAAGCTCACACTGATCGTCCTGAGTTTCATCCCTCTATTCATCCTGCTGTACATGGTATCGGACAGGCTAAACAGAAAGGCCAGCCGGCGCATCATAGAGGAGAACGCAAAGTTTGAGCAGACAAGCATAGAGCAGCTCTCGGCCGCCAGGGACATAAAATACTTCAATTCTGAAAAAGCAGCCGTCAGGAACATAGAAGGACAGTACTTCAAGACAGCATACGCCCTGTACGGCGGAGGAGTGCTCACATCAGCCGTCGCATCCGTTTCCGACACTGTCAGCCGCGCAGTATATCTGACTACACTGCTGGCAGGAGCGTTTTTCGTACTGCACTCTGAGCTTACTGTGGGAGAGCTGGTATCTTTCCTGTCCCTGACCACTGTATTCAGTTCACCCATAGTCCTGCTTATTGAAAGCAGCCGCGAAATCACCGAAGCCAGGATATCGGCAGAAAGGATATTCGACATCCTGGACCTGGAAGGGGAAGGGCCCACAGAGACTGTACGGTTCCAGCCGGCACAGGACGACATCATAGAGGCCCGGGACATCAGTTTCTCATTCCCGGGAAGAGAGCAGCTGCTGGACGGACTCTCATTCAAGATCCTGCCCGGGAAAGTCAATCTCATACTGGGTGCAAACGGCAGCGGCAAAAGTACCGTCGCGGCACTGCTGATGCGCGGCTACGCTCCTCAGAGCGGAAGCATCACTGCCGGCGGAGTGGACATACAGACCATCCCGCTGGACACCTGGCGGAGATACATCTCGATAGTGCCGCAGAAGCCGGAGATATTTGACGGCAGCATACTGGACAACATCGTAATGGGAGACATGGACTACGATATGCGCTCAGTCACTGCTGTATGCGCCATGGCCGGCCTGTCCCGCACTATAGAGAGCCTGCCCGGAGGGATAACGGCCCACACCGGAGAACGGGGATGCAGGCTCTCGGGAGGGGAAAGACAGAAGATCGCCCTGGCCAGGGCCCTGTACCGCCAGCCCAAAGTCCTTATACTTGACGAGGCGGCCACATTCCTGGACCATGAGAGCCGCACAAGACTTACGGACACCGTCAGGCTCCTCAAAGAGCACAAAATAACAATTGTGCTCATATCCCATGAGGAAGACACTCTGGAAATCGCAGACAATATAATAGATCTAAATAGCAACGCGCGTTCACAGGCGTAATCCGCGGCGCCTTTTATCCGTGGAACAACATTAAACACAAACATCATGGAAAGAATTATTCAAAGGTATGAAGGGTTTGAATGTGTTAATTCTGACCTGAGCTCCACTATCCGCGGGGGCGCGGGACTATGGGGCAGAATCGTAAAGTTCTTCGCTGAGAACTTCGACCAGTTCCTGCTGGGCTTCGTCGAAGGATGGACAGGACAGGAAATCATCGGGTCTTTATCGAACTAAAACAGAGGTTATGGAACAGTTCATCATACTCAGAAGAAGTGAGACGTGCACCGTCATGGGCGGAGCCAGTACCACAGAAGGAAGAGTCGCCCGCATGCTGGGCCGCCTTGTAGGCGCTGCCCTGAGGGCCCTCTACGACTTACTCAGAAACGGCAGGAAGCCACAGGCCGCACCTGCATTCTAGCATACATAGGGCCTGCCTGTGGATAACAGTCACGGACAGGTCCTTTATCAGTATTTTTATTATTTTTGTATCCGCTTTAAATCACAGACAGGCATGAACCGCATAGGACACATTCTGGTACCAGTACTTATACTGTGCCTCTCCAAGACTCTGGGCGCTCAGGATATCTGGAGTCTGGAAAAATGTATTGAATATGCATGGAGCAACAACCTGTCCATCAAGCAGCAAAACATAGAAGTCTCCAAAAGCGAGACCCAACTGCTCCAGGACAGACTGGACTTTCTCCCGGACTTGAACGTCTCATTCGGGCACAACCTCAATTGGGGCCGCTCGGTAGACCTGCAGAATCTGGAAATCATACATAATAAACTGTCCCAAAGCACCAGCGCCTCCGCCAACGCCTCCATATACCTGCTGGACGGCCTGTCCAAACTGTACGGGATTAAAAGCAGCCGGAAAAGCCTGGAAATATCCATCCAGGAAGTTGAGAGGCTCAAAGACGAAATCTCCGTATCCATCGCCAGAAGCTACCTTCAGATACTGCTCGCAAAAGAAGTGCTTGCCGCCGCTGAGGAGAGCTTCAACTCACTGGAAAAGCAGAGAGACCGTACCAGACTGCTGGTCGAAGCCGGCAGCCAGCCCTATACGTCACTGCTGGACATAGAGTCACAACTGGCTTCCGAAAGAGTACAGGTGGTCACGGCCGAAAACCGGGTAAAGACCAGCACCCTGGCTCTACAGCAGCTTTTGGACCTGCAGTACGACCCTGATTTTCAGATAATGGTGCCAGACATAGACTACACCATACAGAAATACACCGGCTACAACATAGACGAGATATACGCAGGAGCCTTGTCGATGCCGGTGATACAGAGCGCGAGGCTGGCCCTGACAAAAGGAGAACTGGACCTTAAATCGGCTAAGGGGCAGTTTTATCCCAAGATTTCTCTGGCGGCCAGTTACGGGACATTCTACAGTTCCTCCACTTTCGCACCGGATGGCAGCGTATATCCGTTCTTCGAACAGTTCCGGGACAACATCAATCCTTCCATAAGCATAGGCCTCAGCATTCCCATATTCAATAATTGGAACGTCAAGACCAATGTCAGAAACGCCAGACTGGCCAAAGAGAGTCTGGAGCTGGATCTGAGGACTAAGGAACAGACACTATACAAGGAGATTCAGACCGCCGTGACTGAAGCTGAGACCTACTACCGTCAGATGGAGGCAGCCGAAGCCAACGTGTCCTCCATGCAGGAGTCATTCCGGTATGTCGAGGAGAAATTCAACGCCGGCGCCCTGAACAGCACCGACTATACCGTTGCGAGGGCCAACCTGCTCAAATCCAGGTCTGAATACCTACAGGCAAAATACCAGTTCATATTCCAGTTGAAAATCATAGACTTTTACAAAGGAATACCTATGTCGCTATAATTATGGGAAAGAGAAGAAAAGGCATTAGATACACACTGTCAACTGCGGCCGTAATCGTAGCTGCTGTCGTCCTGTACGCTCTGTTCAGGACCGACAAGGGCGAGCCTGTTGTCATAAGCAGACCGGCAAGAGAAACAATCATTGAGAAGATACCCGCAAACGGAAAGATACGCCCCGTCACGGAAGTAAAGATAAGTCCCGATGTTTCCGGAGAGATTGTCGAACTTAACGTCGAAGAGGGAGACCGCGTACAGAAAGGCGATCTCATAATCAAGATCCGGCAGGACGTATACATCTCTTTGAAAGACCGGGCAGAGGCATCCCTTAATTCGACAAGGGCCCAGTACCGTCAGCAGAAAGCCAGTTTCGACCAGGCAGAGCAGAACTACAACCGCAATCTGGACTTGTATGAGAAACGGGCCATCTCCCTTCAGGAATTTGAAGCCAGCACTGCCGAATACGAGATGGCTTCGGAACAGCTTAAAGCCGCTGAGTTCAACATAGAAAGCGCCACGGCATCCCTGAGAGAGGCCGAGGAGAATCTGACAAAAACTGTCATCTATTCTCCTATAGACGGTATCATATCCAGTCTGAGCGTGGAAAAAGGAGAAAGGGTCGTGGGGACATCCCAAATGGCCGGAACCGAGATGCTCAGGATAGCAGACTTCAATATGATGGAGGTACTCGTGGATGTCAACGAGAACGACATCATACGCATAACCAAGGGTGACACCGCCGACATAGACGTGGACGCCTATCCCGGCAGGACTTTCAAGGGAGTGGTCACACAGATCGCCAACTCGGCGAAGAACCTTACGGCCACCACGTCTGCGCTGACTGACGTAACCAACTTTGAGGTCAGAATCCGACTGCTGCCGGAGTCTTATGCTGATCTGCTGGAAAATGATCCCATCCCGTTCAGGCCCGGCATGTCCGCGTCCGTGGAGATTAACACTGACCGGCAGGACAATGCCCTGACTGTACCGCTGCAGGCAGTCACCTCAGAAGAATGCATATTCACCTACGACCCGTCCACAGCCACTGTCAAGTCTGTCAAGGTCTCCACAGGCATCCAGAGCATAGAGGATATCCAGATAACAGGAGGACTGAATAACACAGACTCACTCTGGATTGTAACCGGACCGTACAGCACGGTTAACAGAGTTCTGGAGGACGGTATGAAAGTCAATGCAGAAATAGACAACAACAACGAGAATGAACAATAGTATACTGCTTATCGAAACGGCTACGGACACTTGTTCCGCAGCCATAACAGACGGATTCAGAATCATATCCGCCTGCCGCACGTCTGTACCAAAGAGCCAGGCGTCAGGACTTGCGCCCATGATTCAAACGGTAATGAATGAAGCCGGCATTTCCGCCAATGGACTGTCAGCCGTAGCGGTCAGTTCAGGCCCGGGCTCATATACCGGACTTAGAGTTGGCGTCTCAACCGCAAAGGGCATATGCTTCGGGGCCGGTCTGCCGCTTATCGCTGTCGAGACTTTGGAGATTCTGGCATGCGGTGTCCTGAAAGAGGCCGAGAACACAGCGGACACCCTGATTGTGCCAATGATTGACGCCAGGAGGATGGAAGTGTATACAGCCCTGTACAATTCATCCGGACAAAGAATATCCGATACCCGGGCACTCATTCTGGAGCCGGAGACCTTTGCCAAGGAGATGTCCGAATACAGGCACATAATATTCACCGGTGACGGGGCAGAAAAATACAGACAGGTCATCAATTCCGAGTACCTGCACAAATGCTCATTCAAGGCCCAGCATCCCGATGCCGTACATATGGCAGGGCCGGCCTGCAGGGCATACAAAGAAAAACGGTTCGAGGATGTAGCCTACTTCGAACCGTTCTATCTCAAAGAATTTATCGCAGCCAGTCCGTCCAGGAAACTGGATGCCGTCCTGCATCCCGAAAGGTCATAACAGACGGCGGACCTCCTGTCCGAGCATCTCGGTCTCGAAAAGGTCCCTTGCCGTTATCTCACCGTCACGTGAGATGACAAACATGGCCGGCAACTGCGAGACATTGTACATCATTGCAGCCGTAGATGACGCGCCTGAAGGGTCGCATACACTGATCCACGGCAATTCCTGCTCTTTGACCTGCATGGCCCATGCGGTCTTGTCCGGTGTCAGCGCCACCTGGTAGATCTCAAAACCGCGACTGCCATATGACTCATACACCTCTTTCAGTCCCACATTGAATATACGCTGCTCAACAACTGAGGGATCCCAGAAATAAAGCACTATGACTTTGCCTTTAAGAGATGTCAGGCTACGCTCTTCTCCGTTTACATCAGCCAGGACAATCTCAGGGAAATCTACTTCCTCCGCATCTGACAGGATATTACCCATATTCATAGCATTGCGCCTTGACTGAACCTCATCCGCAAGAGCGGCCAGATACGGAGACACCGGATAGATAGAATGCAGAGTATCGTACACCTGCTCCATCACAAGGGCATCCGTCGCCTCCGAGAATATCCATTGTCCGTTCGGAGCCACCTGATACAGCACCGGGATCACAGTCATGGACCTTTGATGCTGAAGCACATAATGCAGGGCATCCTGCTTGCGCCGCACATACAGCAATCCCAATTCGCGTCTAAGAGCGGAACTCCTGTCCACATCCCCCTCCGCATCCGCCGAGGACATCTCCGTGAACAGAGAATCAAACTTATAATTGAAAGCACGGATTCCACGATCCACCTCCTGCATCAGCACCGACTCCTCTGAGCCGTCAACCGACACGTCCGACGTATCCGACCAGCCGGCACTGACTCTGACCCGATCCATGTCCTGCAGAAGCAGTGAGACGGAGCCGTCATTGCCGTAAGTCAGATATATGAACTCGGGAGAGCCCGGATTGACCGTCACACGGCATTCCGCTTCCTCCCCTATAGTGTAGACTGTATCCAACACCTGCATCTCGTTCAACGCCAAACGCGAGACCACTACCATAGTGCTGTCAGGAGCGCCCTTGACAGTCAGGTCTATACGGGCTTCATTCCTACTGCCGCACATCGTAGTCAAAGCCACGAAGACGGGCAGGGAAAACAGAGACACCCAGAATATCCTTCTCATAGACTCAGAGCTTTGCGTATTCTGCGGCTATGGACGCTGCTGTTTCCTTAAACCGTTCAGGAGTAAGTTCCAGTTTCTTCTTCCTGAAATCCAGATCCCCTTCCGTTTCCAGGGGGACCAGGTGAATGTGCGCATGAGGCACTTCCATACCGAGAACAGCCACTCCTACCCTTTTACATGGCACGGCGGCCCGTACCGCAACCGCCACCTTACGGGCAAAAAGCATCAACTCCGTATACAAAGCCTCGTCCAGGTCAAACAGATAATCGACTTCCTTCTTGGGTATCACCAGAGTATGTCCCTCCTTCAGCGGATTGATATCCAGAAACGCATAGCAGTGCACGGTCTCAGCCACCTTGTAGGAAGGTATCTCCCCGTTGACTATTCTAGTAAAAACAGATGCCATAATCCAGCTGCTTTAGAGTGATATATCAAGTATCTCAAACTTAAGGACACCCGAGGGTACCTTCACCTCCACGACATCGCCTTTGCGTCTTCCTATAAGAGCCTTTCCGATAGGAGTGCCGGCAGCCAGCTTGCCCTCCCGGAAATTGGCCTCGCTCTCCCCCACCAGAGTGTACTGCACCGTTGTGTTGTTGAGCAGGTTCTTGAGGGTCACCTTCGTAAGCATCTGCACGTGGTCAGTGTTGATCTTGGACTCATCTATCACACGGGCGTTGGCTACCAGATTCTCCAACTTGGATATCTTCAGTTCAAGCAGTCCCTGAGCCTCCTTGGCCGCATCGTACTCGGCATTCTCGGAGAGGTCTCCCTTGTCTCTGGCCTCTGCGATCTGCTTGGATATTACAGGCCTTTGGCTTATAGCCTCAGCCAATTCGGCCTTTAATTTCTCCAGGCCCTCTGCTGTCACATAATGAATCTCAGACATAGTATAATCTTGCTTATGTATTTATAAAATATAAAAAAGAATCCCGCACCTGAGCAGGACTCTTTCTTTTGCAAAGATAAGTATATTTTTAAATAAAACTACAAAATTTAGAATTTCGGCTTCAGTATCTCCGAATAAATTATCATATCCCGTCCGTTGATACGGCGTTTCCTGCCGGCATGAGACTTCGTGTCCCCTACGGGTACGGCTGCCTGCTTATCCGGCAGCGCCTGAGACATGGGCTGCGGACTCTCCCTCTCCTGCACAGTGTCCGGTGTCAGGTATACTGGCCGCCCATCCTGCAAGACAGTTTCCTCTGAGCTAAAAACTGACTCCTCTGATGAGACCGGAACGTACACAGGCCTGATCTCGGACTGCGGAGCCTCCATCTCCTCCGGTACCTCCACATAAGGCGGCTGGTGCGGCTGACGCATCTTCCCACTCTTTTTCTTCCTGCTTTTCTTATCCAGCAGAGCAGGCCCCAGAATAAACAAAATTCCCAAAATAATACCTAACCAGTCTTCCATTTGCGTCAATTTATACGTTCCCCGGCAAAGATAACATTTTCTCCGCTATTTTCCTATCATGCTCCATCTGAAGCCGCAGGTCGTCAAGGGAGGCGAAACGGTGCTCGTCGCGGATGCGGGCTACGAAGCCAATGCGGATGTCAAGGCCGTATATGTTCCCGCTGAAGCCGAATATATTGGTCTCTATCGTGCGGACATTGGCCTCCGTCACCGTGGGACGGGTACCGATGTTGCAGATGCCTCCGTGACGCCCGCCGCCGACATCCACGCTTACCGCATAGACCCCGTCGGCAGGAACCATCTTCAAGGGCTCACAGAGCTGCATATTTGCCGTAGGGAACCCCATGGTCCGGCCCAGCATGTTGCCGGACACCACTATTCCGGACAGGGAGTACCGGTAGCCCAGCAGTTGAGCGGCG
>ERZ780212.1789-NODE-1789-length-15420-cov-2.224471_pt1 | contig 15420 bp, 2 predicted proteins | sample MGYA00511364_ERZ780212 | MGnify/ENA primary metagenome ERZ780212 (study PRJEB29588, sample SAMEA2147991) | human gut metagenome | biome: human gut; feature: human-associated habitat; material: faeces | place: Denmark | collected 2008/2010 ...
GATAGCGTCCTTCTTGTTAGTGATGCCGTTCAGCTCGCCCGAATTCACCATCTCGCCGTCGCCCGTGTAGGCTTCCTTCGAGATGTCGCCGCCCTTGATAACCTCGATTATATCAATGCCGAACTTCTTCGCAAATTCATAGTCACGGGTATCGTGAGCAGGAACCGCCATTATAGCGCCCGTGCCGTATCCCATCATTACATAGTCGGAAATGTATATCGGAATTTCCTTGCCGGTAACGGGGTTTACGCCGGTAAGACCGTCTATCTTTACGCCCGTCTTGTCCTTGACAAGCTGTGTTCTTTCAAACTCGCTCTTCTTGCTGCACTCCGCCTTGTAAGCGTCAAGGTCGGCAATGTTCTTTATGGAATCCCTGTACTTTTCTATTATGGGATGCTCGGGAGCGATAACCATAAATGTTACGCCGTAGAGCGTGTCGGGACGGGTCGTGTAGATGCGGAGCTTCTCGCCGTTTTCCTTGATGGAGAAGTTTACGAAAGCGCCTGTAGACTTGCCTATCCAGTTCTCCTGCTGGAGCTTTACGTTAGGCAGATAATCGACCGTTTCAAGTCCCTGTAACAGCTTGTCGGCATATTCGGTGATACGCAGGTACCAAACTTCCTTGGTCTTCTGCACTATCTCGCTGTGGCAGATGTCGCAGTGACCGCCCTGTGAGTCCTCGTTTGAAAGTACGACCTTACAGCTCGGGCAGTAGTTTACGAGCGTCTTATCCCTGAATACAAGGCCATGCTCGAACATCTTGAGGAATATCCACTGAGTCCACTTGTAATAACGCTCTTCGGTGGTGTCGATGACCCTTGACCAGTCGAACGAGAAGCCGACACGCTTGAGCTGGCTGGTAAATTTTACTATGTTGTTATCGGTGACCTTACGGGGATGAACGCCGGTCTTGATGGCGGTGTTCTCGGTGGGCAGACCGTAAGCGTCAAAGCCAATCGGGAACAGTACGTTGTAGCCCTGAAGCCTTCTCTTGCGGCTGACTACCTCAAGGCCGGAATAAGCCTTGATATGACCTACATGCATACCTGCGCCGGAGGGGTAGGGGAACTCTACGAGAGCGTAGAATTTCGGCTTGGTACTGCCGTTTTCAGCCTTGAATGTCTGATGCTCGTCCCAGTATTTCTGCCACTTACTTTCTATGGCAGAAAAGTCATATTTTTTCTCTTCCATTTTGCGAGTTGTCCTTTCATACGCCCGATATGGCGGTATAATTCAATTTCAACCTTTATTATAATACAAAAACTGCTGTTCTGTCAAGTAAAGCGGCAACAGTAAATAAGTGTAAAATAAAGGTGAAATATGTCATTCACAGCGTGATGATTTATGATGAACCGGTTTTTACATCGGAAGGGGTGTAAACCGTTATGTTATCGGGGGTGACAGCGAATCAAGGCAAGAATAACCGAATGATGATTTTTGATGAATATAGATTTTTTCGGCAGAGAGAGGGTTGCATCACAAAAACTTGAAAATTATAGGAGGCTTTGGTGGCGGATTGCTTCGGGTGGATAATGCGGTTCGGCTCATCAGTGATAACGTCAAATATAGATAATTACTGTATATCGGATAGCTGTTAATTGGATTGGAAGTGTCACGAAAAGATGGGAGGAAAGAAAATCGAAGAGTGTCGGACTTATGGTTCGAGATGGAAAATCAAGGGAGGGGGACGATACTATACCGGCAATATAATTAATAGCAAAATTAAAATTAGCCGTAATTAGTATATTGAATAAGAAAGATAGATGCGAAGGTAGCAGTATTCGGTGCAACGGGGGCAAGCAAGGCAAGGACGTGGTGCTGAGCGAGGGATTATTGTTCTTTTGCAATGATTGTGGGGATTGAGAGGTTCGGTGCAACGGGAGGGGCAAGCCCGCTCGCTCTACGAAAAGCGGGTGGGATAGTGCGGATGTGAAAGCATATCAATGCATATAGACGCTCGCCCTACGAAAAGCGGGTGGGATAGTGCGGAAAATCTCATTGATGGTGCGGATGGGGAGCAATCCCCACCGTCACGGCTCGGAATAGTTTCAGAATCGTAAAAGCAGGACTATCTGAATACTGTACAGCAAGCCGAAAAACCTCTACAGCCGTGCCACCTCCCCTTTTTCGAGGGGAGGCAAGGACGTGGTGCAGGGCGAAGGGATAGTGCTTGGCAATATATTTCACTTGACCGGTGTCTGTAGGGTGCAGGTTTTTTGTATTATATGCCGCATTTATGACCGTTCGTGCCGTTATAACAACCGTTCGTGCCAAAAAGTTGAAAATGAAAAGCGAATGAGTTATGATATAATTATAAAATTATAAGGGGGAGAAGTATGCTCATCTGCGTTTACGATACCGCAAACGAGGCGGAGATACTGAAAGCAAAAATAACACAAATCGCAACGGCGGCATATCGAAGAATTGCCTACAGGGTATGTCAGAGGTATGAGAGCTTTGCGAAGGAGTGTAAGACGGCTGACCTTATAATCGTGCTTGCCGACGGAGCGGACGGTATGGATGGCGTTATTGCGGCGAAGAATGCCGACAGGGATACGCCTGTAATATGGCTGTCGGACGATGAGGGATTCGGGGCGCAGTCATACAGGCTTGGCTGTACCTATTTCCACAAGAAGCCGATACCGCTTGAAAAGCTGAAGGAGGCACTGCATAAGTGCAGGTGCATGGCGTAAGCACGGGTAAATCTACAGGAGGAAAAACATGAAGAAAAAATTTGTACGGCTCATAAGTGCGGTGCTGTCTGCGGCAATGACGTTGACGGCTGTACCGTTATCGGCATTTGCCGAGGGCGAGGGACATACGCATGACGGCGAGAGCAATGTCATCACGACACCGCTTGATTTCAGAGAAAAGACGGCGGACGAAAACGGTGTCGGCTGGAGCTGGGATTATGACACAAAGACGCTGACGCTTAACGGAGTGAACATTCAGGCGACAACCGACAGTATGAGCGTCGTAACAGTCCCTGACGGTACGAAAATAGTGCTGAACGGTGAAAACACTATCGTACAGACCGATACCGGCAAAAGTGATACATATGTTCTCAGTGCCGTAAATAATAAAGAGGTCAATTGTGACGGCACAATGACAATCAGCGGCGACGGTGTGCTGAATGCAGAGAACCGCTCTACAGACAGTATGGCACGCTCTCTCGGCGGATCAATAATCCTGAACGGCGGTACAGTAAACGCAACAGGTACTGTAAAGACAAATTCGCTTGAAATACATAATGACGGTGTGCTGAACGCAAATGCGACAACTGCATCTTTTGAGGGTGTGGCTGTCAATGTCAGCGGCGGCATTACTGTTGACGGCAACGGCAGTCTTACTGCAGTAGGTTGTGCTAATGAATCTACGTTAAACAGTGCAATATTGCTTACCAGTAATTTCGACAAAATTTCCGTCAGCGAAAACGGCAGTATTACTGTGCCTGAAGGCAATGCAGCAAGAGTCGGAATATACTACAGCGGAAACAACGGCGACGGAATGGATGCCGAAATAAGCGGCGGTAAGGTCACTGCTTACGGTGCTAAGTATGGCATTTACAAAGTAAACCTTATAATGAGCGGTACAGGCTCGGTATATACTACGGGCGGTTCATACGCTATCGGTCAAACTTTACCGGCAATAGACGAGAATGAATTTGTAATAAAGGGCTCGACCGAGTTCAAGGCTTCGGAAAGTGCTGTGACAGGCGAGGTCAAGTATAACAGCGGCTATTATGAGATTGGCGGAGCGGACGCTAAGACGGTAGTTATAAAGCCTGATACTTCTCCCCGTATAATACTCGGAAAGCAGACAGGAATATTCAAGACGGAAGAGTATGAAATAATTGAAGGCATGACTGATACCAAGCTCAAGGGTACGGTTTACTTTGATATTACTCTGAAGAATATGAGCGATGAAGAGTTTGCAGACGCAAGAGGCTATTTCGGCGGCGATGAACCCGATTTATCAGCAAGCATAATCAAGACCGATTACGGCTGGGTGTGCATGGTCTGCGATACCGAGTTTTCGGTTACATACGACACTGATAATACTCTTACAATACAGTGCGGAGATATTGTATCCAATACCGTTCAGGTAAAGTCGAATGCAAACCGTTTCAACAAGGTTACACAGGGTGACAACACAAACAGAACGGTTTTCTATACAAACACTTCGCAGGAAGAGAAGGACAATTACAAGCTTGTAAGCACCTATACGGTTGACAGTGAAAGCATAAGCTATAACTGGTACAGTACGAACAGTGCATACAGTGCAGATGAGCTCGGTGCGGCAGTATCCGGAAGCAACGGCGAATTCAAGCTTGCGGATAATATTCCTGCCGGAAATTATGTTCTGTATTGCGATATAACCTATTCAGACGGTGACAGCACAGAAACTGTTACAGAAAAATTTACATTTACATATAAAGAATGTGCACATGAAAACGGTTATTCCGACGGTAAATGCACAAACTGCGGAGCGTTATGTGATCACAGCAATATTGATATTGACACGGGTAAGTGTAACAAGTGTGAGCATCAGTTTGTTGCTACAATCAGCACAGACGGCAATGCGCCGACAGGCTATGACACGCTCGCAGACTGCCTTAACAGCATTACTGCCGATACCGGAAACTATGTTAAGATCTATCAGGATATCGGCGATGCATCGGCAACTGCAACTTTAGATACTATAGATGTAAAACACAATGTTATGATCGACCTTAACGGTCACAAGCTGAACAATATCAAGCTTGAGGTCAACAAAGACGTCACGCTTACATTAACCGGCACAGAGGGCAGTTATGTTGACCAGGTGTATGTTTGCAAAGGCGGATCATTCATAATTGACAGCGAAGCAAATGTAGAATTTGATACAATTTTTGCTGAGGCAGGTACAAGGTTCACTGTAAGTGACGGTGCAAATGTAACTGTGAGATATTTGGCTGTAAAGGAATCTTTAAGCAATGAAGGAAATGCAACATCTGTAAAGCTTGCTACGGGAATGAAGATTACTGAGATGTTGGCGTATGATCTGGACAACAGCAGCCCGTTATCAGAAAACATAATGCTTAAAAATCTGCTTTCGGATAATCAGATGCTGAAATACGAGAGCAGTAGCAAGATTATTAATCTTTATTACGGAGCAACCCGTATAATTATAAACAGCAAAACATACGGCTACGGCACAATTACTGTTGTAGAGCATACTGACGCTGACCACAAATACGGCAGTGGAACAGGCAAGTGCGAGGAGTGCGGAAAGCCCTGCGAGCATGGCGGTGATATAAACACGGACACCGGCATCTGCTCAATCTGCGGTGCGGTTGTGTCTGTCGCACTCTATACAGACAAGAACGGAAGCTTAAAGTATGTAGATACCGATGAGCTTCACTCTTTACTGAATGAATACAACGGAAGCGGTACGATAAAGCTGTTTAAGGATTATGATAATTCAAAAGCTCAGTATGACTTATACGGAGAACTTACAATTGACTTAAACGGACGCAGATTAAATATCCGGAGTATTACTCCTTGCAAAAACGGAAAGCTTACAATCAAAAACAGCGGCAATCCGGTTATGCTCGGTTGTAATGTATATCCGACAAACGACGCTTCATACGCCGGCGGTACGCTTATAATAGACGGCGATGTAGTTTTGGACACTTCGATCTATGTATATGATTCGAGTACGGTTATACTGAAAGACGGTACATATCCTGCCGGACTTTATGCAAGGGACAGCAAGACATTATATGATATGCTCGGAGAGGGTAAGGCTTTCTTCAAGACTGACGGAACTCTTTTCAACGCAAGCGTTAAGGAAATATCAAGCAGTGTAACGCTGATAGTCAAAGACCACAGCCATACCTATGTTGACGGCAAGTGCGGCTGTGGATATGTATGCACTCACAGCGATGTTGACAGCGAAACGGGCAAGTGTACAGAGTGTGAATATCAGTATGCGGCTGTTATCGTAAAGGATGGGGCTGTAGCTTCCGTTTATAAGGAAACTGAGATGGAGGCGGCTTTTGAAGCGGCTGACAGTGACGCAAACACCGGCTGTACATTAAGAGTATACAAGAATTATACAGGCAGCTATACAACACTCAGCGGTAAGTTCACGCTGTGGATCGCTGAGAAAGCCAATGTAGGTACGTTAACTGTTTCGGGAGATATAACCGTTACGGGATCGGGAAAAAATAATCGTATTTATGGCGATTTCAATGTAGCGGCCGGCGGTAAGCTGACATTTGACGAAAAATGCGGCGCTATGGGAACTGTGTCGGTAGGTGCAGGTACATTTGACTGCTATAGTACATTTTCTATAACACTCAATATAAACGATGCAAGCAGTGACGTAATTCTTCACGGCGGAGCTTTCAAAACAATATGCTATAACGGCGGCGGGGACAGAGCAAACGCAGAAATACTGACTTTGTTGGCTGAGAACCGTATGTTTATGAAGTCTCCCAATCCTGAGCCGATAGACGGCTCAAAAACACTGTTGAAAGACGGTTTTGCAACAACTGTTATTGTAATACCACATGAAGGTCACAGTTACGACAGCACAACGGGCAAGTGTACGATTTGCGGTAAGCGGTGCGGTCATACGGATGTTGACAGCAAAACAGGTGTATGCTCTACCTGCGAATATCAGCTTACTGCGGGCGTTTCGGGCGTGGGAACAGCGAAGTATTTCGATAATATAGACGACGCTTTTACTGCGGCATTATCGGAGGAAAACAGCGGCTGTACGCTGACATTGTATAAGGATTGCTCGCTTTCGACGTCCGCAACAATCACCAATGCAACGGTTACTGTCGATGTGAACGGATATTCACTCGGCGGAGAGGCGGATATAAGTGTAAATGACGGTGGTGTGCTGTACCTTAAGGACAGCAGGAAAAGCACCAACAGCGGATGCATAGACGCACCTTTTAGTGTAAACGGCGGTACGCTTATAAACGGTACTGCAGACGGCGGCAGTTCAGCCGCAGATGTACTCAATTTAGTCATTAACAGTGCTAAGTGTGTCGAAATATACGGCGGCATATTTGAGAATGTTTATATTGCACACGCAAGCGGTGTAGCTTTATACGGCGGAAGGTACAACACCATCTGCGGCGAGGAAAGCAACAGCACACCTGTAAACACTCTGCTTGCAAAGGGTTATGCATTTGCGACCGTACAAGAATTCACAACTCTCCCCGAAAGTATAGTTGACGGCAGTGCGAAGACAATCGGCGGAAGACTTACAAATGTCACAGTTGTAGCGCATACTCATACATACACCGAAACAGAGACAAAGTGTGCGTGCGGTGCTGTGCTTTATGCAAAGGTGACATCAGCCGACGGTACTACTTACGAGTATTTTGACAGCATCGATGAAGGCTTATTATATGCCGATAAGGCTGAAAACAAGGGCTGTGTTTTCACTCTTGTAACAAGCGGTAAGATCAATAGTGGGGTTAGGCTGTCAAACGGTCAGTTTACTATTACCACAAGTAATTATGGTACTATCTATGATTACAACCAGACAATAACTATTGACGGTGCAGATGTTATTGCTGAAGGTTATATGTTCATCAGGTGCAAGGTTAATGTGAAGAGCGGATCTCTTACATTACCTGAGGGCTCAAGCGCCGGATTTGATAGTATTGCTATATCAGGCGGTACCGTAACTGTCAGCGAAGGCGTCAATGTTGACAATCATGCGGGTGCTGATAATTTATTTGTAAGCGAAGACGCAACTGACGCAAAGCTTACTATAGGCGGCGGTACTTACGGCCGTATCGTTCTCGGACAGCATAAATTTAAGGACGTGCTTGCAAGCGGTGTGCGTGTGATAAGCTACGACAATCCGACAGATCCGACTGCTGAGAAAACAGCAAAGGCTTTATTATACAGCGATATAGCCGAAAAAAATAATTTTGACTCCGAAAACAACACTGTAAGCTATTATCTGTTTACCAAGTGCGAGCATAAGAATGAGGACGGCAGTTATGCCTTTAATGAGGGCGGTATATGCAAATACTGTAACTCTGAGTTTGCCGCAAGCGTAAGCTATACGGTTGACGGAAGTGCAAAGACAGAGCTGTTCAGCAATATATGCGACGCTTTTGACAAGGCTAATGAGATAGGTACGGCTACAGTAACGCTGTATAAGGATATTACAGACAGCGAACGTACACAGGAGATTACCGTTATGGGCAATGTAACGCTTGAACTGAACGGTAAAACACTGGGTGGTCGTTATGGCATAGCGCGTATATCGGTATCTGACGGTGGCACGCTTACTGTAAACGGCGATGGCAATATGGATACACCTATTTACGTTAATGAAAACTCAAAATTAGTCATTAACGGCGGTGGATACTTCAATTCTGTGTCAGTTAAAAAAGGAGGCAACGCAGAAATAGGCGGCGGCACTATACAAGGTCTGTCCGTTCGCGGTAACGTAAAACTCAGCGGCGGTAAATTCAACGACATCGAGATATTTAACGGCAATCTTGAATCTGTTCTGGCAGACGGTTATGCGTATAAAAATGCTGACGGCACTTGGCTTTCGATTGATGAGCGTGAAAAAAATAGCTATTTTGGCGGTTCTATAGGAGCGTTATCCGTAGAAGAAGCGCCGATAAAGAGCGCAAGTATTGCGTGGGCAGACGAAGGAACGCCTGTTATATACCGTAACGGAGCGAAAAAATTGAAAGTCAATGTTACATGCGATGTGGCGGACACTTCAAAGCGGATAACCTATTCGGATTTCGTAAACGGCAATAATCGCAGTAAAGATTCTAAGCTTTCTGTTAACTGGTATATGGTATTCGGTTATAAAATCGGTGAGATTGTAGCGGAAGACGGTGAGGTTGAATATTACACTGTACTGAAGTGTGACGGATACGAATATAAGTCGAATGTGCTTAAGTTTACACTTGCGACCTGCTCGCACCCTGAGGATAGCTTTAATAACGAAACCGACGGTTTGGTATTCTGCGGTATATGTGATTTATTGATAGAAGCCGAGGTAGTAGATGCTGACGGCAAGTCGTTAGGCTATGCGGGTCTTAATAGAGCCATAAAGCTGGCGCAGGAGAACGAAGGCAGCACTGTAAAGCTGATTTCGGAAAGAGTACCTGCGTCCATTACCGTGACGGGCGGTAAGTTTACTGTTGACTTTAACGGTAAAGAGGTATACTATAATTCCGATGTCAAAGGCGGAGACGTGACTTTCACTTCTTCAACAGAACAAGCCGATGCAGAAAATCTGCTAAGCACAATCAAAGTAAACGGAGCTGACGCTAAGGTTACAATTGACGGTAAAATCAAGCTGGGAATGGTAAGAACATTTAGCGGTACGCTTACAGTAAACAGTACCGATGGTTATATCGGCGAACTGTCAATAGAAGGCGCAAAGACTGATGTAGACGGTGCAAGAATCGGTGCACTGAGAACTTTCGGCGGTGAAGCGGTCATTAAAAATGTTACAGCTGATTCTTTAGCTATGTTTGACAACCGCTCCGGTGGAAGCGAATATAATGTCTCTATCGTAAGCGGTATGTTCGGCAGTTTCACTTGCGAAAATGGAAGCAATTATACTTTAGGTAGGGCAATTGCGAGTGGAAGCGTAGTTTCGGCCGATAGTATGAATGGCATTACTGTTTACACATACGAAGCTATTCAGACCATGACCAGTACCTATAGAATTTTTGTTGATAAGTGCGTTCATAAGGACGGAAGCGGCAGTTATGTGCTTGACGGAAATCCCTGTCCTTACTGCAATGAGGAAATCGTTGCAACTGTAAGCTATACGGACGGCGGAAGCGAAAATACGGATCTGTTCAGCGATATTTATGACGCTTTTGACAAGGCTAATGAGATAGGTACGGCTACTGTAACGCTGCAGAAGAACATCACGGACGATATTACAGATACGATAGCTGTTACAGGCAATGTTACGCTTGAACTTAACGGTAAAAGGCTCTCACAACCCGGTACTGATGTATGGTATTCCATAGAAGTAACGAGCGGTAAGCTGACCGTTAACGGCAGTGGCTTAATAAAACGTGTTGCCGTTTGCAACGGCAGCGATGCGGAAATCAACGGTGGTACTCTCTCTGACTTCATAATTAAAGACGGCGGTAACGCTGTAATTAAAGGCGGTCAATTCTACAGCTTACAGGTTTCAGGCGAAGGCAGAAACGTAGGACAGCTTCTTGCGGACGGCTATGCCTATAGGAGTATTATCGATTCCGGCATCTGGTCTACTATTGCAGAGCGTGAAAAGCAGGATATAACTAATGTAGAAGTAAAGGAAGCGCCGATAAAGAGCGCAACGGCGACAGTAGATAAGACTGTACTGTACCGCAACGGCGGAGGTGCACGGCAGATCTTATTTAACTTCAATGTTAATACAAGCGACGGATACACGGTAAGCGATGCCAATAAGGTCACAGTCGGTTTATATGTAGGCGATACCTTAATAAGAGAGCTCGACTTCGTCGGAAATTCATATACGTTTGCAAATGCAGATGAAATTTCCGATACTGACGGCACTGTAAAGGCACATCTTGTTATCAAGTTAAACGGATACGAATATGTGACCGATGATGTCGAGTTTGAAATGGCGACCTGTACGCATCCGTATGACGCATTAACGACAGACGAGCATGATTACTATCGTTGTTCGTTATGTGATGCCAGCATAAATGCGATACTTGTTAAAACAAACGGCGACAAGGCATGCTATACCGACAATGTGCCCGAAGCATTTGAAGCGGCACAGCTTGAGGAGAACAACGGCTGTACATTAGAATTATACAGAGGTGTGAACAGAGACTGTGAGATCACACAGGGCAGCTTTACCGTTTTATTCAAGAAAACGGGAAGTGCATCTGCTGTGATCAAAGTAAGCGGCGGAAATGTCAAGATCACGGGAGATGACGGCTGTACATTATCGAAGTATCCGGGAAGCTCGGTGGGATATCTCATAGCTGTAACGGGCGGCACGGTAACGTTTGATGACATAACTATCAATGATGACAGTATCAGCGTAAGCGGCGGCAAGACTGTTATAAACGGCGGTACTTATAATAAGCTGAGCGTCAGCGGAGGTACGGTCACTATAAACAGCGGTACATTCAGCAGCATAGATGTAAGCGCAGAGGGCAAGGCACTGAAAGATCTGCTCGGCGAGAACAAGGCGTTTACGACAAGCGACGGAAAGCTGTTTGACGCAAGCAAGGTTTCGGAAAGCGATAATTCACTTACGGTAATCGACCACAGCAAGCATGAGTATGACGAAACAGGAAGGTGCGGCTGCGGTTATCAGTGTGCACACAGTGAGATCAATGCGGAAGGTGTATGCAACGAGTGCAATGCAAAGATGTATGCTGCAGTCACTGTAAAGAGTGAGACCGGAACAACGGTAAAATACTTTACAAAACTTACGGAAGCGTTTGAGTTTGCGGCAAAGAACGAAAACAAAGGCTGTACGCTGAAAATGCTCAGAGATTTCTTCGATAGAAATACTGACATTAACGTAAACGGCGGAGAACTTACTGTCGATATGAACGGCTTTGGTGTCTATATCAATAGCTTTAACGGATCCGGAACCCAAATCACTATACGCAGTGACAGTAAGTGTACTTTTGGGGTTGAAAATGGATTTAGCATGGACGGCGGCACTGTTACTTTCTCGGGAGAGGTCAGCGTAGTTTGCCAGAATGTGAAATTAAATGCCACATATTTCTCCTCCTATGTTGAAACGCTGAAAATTGACACGCTGATTTTAGAAGACGGTGTTCTGCTTAAACAGCTGGCAAGTATCACGAATGCTAATATCGCTAATATAGACTGCTCAAGTGAAATTTATCTTTATCAAATTTTAGCGAGCGGCAGCCGTGTCGATTCTCAGCTGTACAGCGATCTGAAAGCAAACGCTTCGTCAAACTTCGATAACGTAAGAATAATAAGATGCGACCACCCGGACGGTGTGGGCAGAGATAACCGTTGCATATACTGCAATTCATTGATCGCTGCAAGCGTAAGCTATACCGAGAACGGAGCGGAAAAGACAGAATATTTTGTTAAGGAAGATCTGGGAAAGGCGTTTGCCAAGGCAAACAGCGTTGCAATTGCAACAATAACAATGCTGATGTCTTCCGCTTATGATACAGACTACCTCCCTGTTACAGGTGATGTTACACTTATTGCAAATGGCGATAACGCCATCTTGTATAATACAGTAAAGGTCGCCGATGGCGGTAAGCTGACACTTAGAGGCAACGCCAATATTTTCGCTGTAATTGCCGAGCCGGGCTCCAGGTTGACTGCCGAAGAAGCCACAAGAATCGCATATCTCACCGTAAACGGCGGAGATGTTAAGCTCAGCGGCGGACAATATGATAACATTACGGTAAAAGATGGCAAGATAACAGATATTCTCGGCAACGGCTATGCGTATAAGAAAACAGAGGGCGGTGCATGGCTGACACTTAAAGAACGTGAGGTGTCGGAAGCAAGCGGTGTTACCGTTGCTAAGGCACCGATAGTACAAGCAACGCTTAGCACAGAAATGAACAAGCTGTATCGCAACAGCAACGCAAATTCCACGCTGAAGTTCAACCTGTCTCTTGCTAACGGCTCGAACCTGAACGACTCGTATGTAAGTAAGAGATACGGTATAAACTCCTATGTAAGCGGAGATATAATTTATAGCAGCTTAAGCGCACTTGTAAAGGACGCTAAATTGTCGGCAGACGAAATAATTGATAAGGCAGGCGACAGCGATGTTGCCGAGATATACTTCGTAGTTACTACCGGTGACGGCTATGAAATAAAGTCGAACACTGTAAGTATAGACCTTGTTGATTGTGATCATTCTCAGGTGGTCGATCCTACAGCGGACAAGGAAACCGCAGGTAATATTACCGAGCCGACATATTGCGAGATATGCGAGAGCAAGTTCAATGCAAAGATAACAAAGGGCGACGATGTCAGGTATTATAACAATCTTGACGAGGCTGCGAAAGACGCTCAGAAGAGCGAAAACGAGGGCTGTACCTTATATCCGCTTTATAACAAGAACGGATACGGCGGTCAGTTAGTCATAACCGAAGGTAACTTCACGCTCAAGTACGCAGTTCGTACAGCGTTCTCACGTCCGATCATCATAAACGGCAAGGCAAAGCTGACGGTTACGGGACGTTGTGCGGTGACAGCGTTTGAGAATCAAGACGCATTCATAGTGCAGGGCGGTGATGTCACATTTGACGGGCTTGCAACAGGCAGCAATGTGACCATAAACGGCGGAAATGTTACAATGGCCGCAAACAATATAAATTGCCTTACTATAAACGGCGGTAATGTATCCATTTCGTCAGGTGGGTTTGCCGAAATCGTAACTACGGTCAGTGATAAGGTGATAGCCGATTATATCGATCACGGCTTCTGGGTACAGGACAGAGAAACAAAAGAGTGGATAGATATATACAGTCTTAATAAGGCAACGGCATCATCGACAAACGGACTTACGGTACGGTTGTGTCCGATGCAGATAATCAAGCCGATTGATACTGTATATTACACCAACGGTTATTATCCCGACGGTATACCGTCACTTCAAATAAATGCAGAGCCGTGGTATTCAAACGAGGTTGACGCAAAAGTTGCTTATCAGTGGATCGCCATTGATGAAAACGGCTACGAAACAGTGATAGAGGGCGCTACAGACAGAAAGCTGTCGCTCGAAAATCTCACAACGGGCAGGTACTACTGCCGTCTTACCTACAGCAATGCTACAACGGCGGGAGTTTCGATGAAGTCGGACGTTGTAACGGCTACGATAACCGAATGTGAGCATTCCGGAGGAGAGGCTACCTGCACCGAAAAGGCAAAGTGTGAAATATGCGGTGCGGAGTATGGCGAACCTCTCGGTCACGACTATGTTGTAATCAAAGTAGTTGAGCCTGACTATCGCAACGAAGGCTACAGCGTATTTGAATGCACAAGATGTAAGGATTCATATATCGGAAACCGTGTTCCCGTAAAGCCTATTCCCAACGTGGAAGAAATAGCGGTTGAAAAGACAACATACAATGAAGTCGATATAAGCTGGAAGAATATAAGCGGCGTTGACGGATATTATATCGAATGCTATGTCGGCAATCAGTGGAAGCAGATAGGCTTCAGCACGGACGGCGACAGAGTAGCGGCAAAGCTGAGCGGTCTTTCTGCAGGCCTTAAATATAAGGTAAGGATAGCGGCTTATGCAGGAAGATTCACCGCCAAATTCAGATGTTTCTATGTTGATACTGTTCCTTCTCCCGTATGGAATATAAATACGGTGAAGGCTACCGATGAAACGGTAAGAATAAGCTGGAGCAGAAACGCCAGAGCGGACGGCTACAAGGTAGAGTGGTACATTAATAATCAGTGGTCTGCAAAGACTGTTACCGGCAACAATAATATATCGGCGGTTATAGACGGACTTTGTGCAGGAACACGATATAAAGTAAGGGTAAGCGCATATAAGGGTGACCTTTACAGCTCGTATACATACGGCTATATCGATACGCTCCCGTCAAAAGTTACTGGTATTACGCAGACAGTCACATCTTCTTCGTTTACGCTTAAATGGGATAAGAACGAAAGTGCGGACGGTTATACCGTTCAGTACTATGCAGACGGTAAGTGGAATGAAAAGACGCTGACCGGCAATAAAAAAACTACCGTTACAATAGGCTCGCTTAAGGGCTACAAAACCTACAAGGTCAGAATAAAGGCTTATAAGGGTGAGCTTGAGAGTGCATTCGACGATATTTATATCACTACCGCTCCGACAAAGGTCAGCGGTCTTAAGGTAAAGAGCGCAGTTGACTCAAAGGCAGTAGTTATATGGAATGCGGATGCGAACGCTGACGGATATAACGTAGAATATTATATCGGCGGTAAGTGGGTCAAAAAGACCATAACCGATAATAAGACAGCAAAGGCTGTGCTTGGCGGACTTACACCTTACATCACATATAAAGTAAGGGTAAGAGCGTATAAGGACAATCTGTACGGCGATTACAGCTATACTACGGTTACTGCAGTGCTTTCACCGGTAACCAATATCAAGGTTGTATCGGCAAAAAGAAACTCGATAACCGTTAAGTGGGGTAAAAACGCCAGTGCAGACGGATATAAGGTTGAAATTTACAAAGGCGGCAAGTGGGTCAAAAAGACGTTAAAGGGCAGTACGAATGCTACTGTCACTATTGGCGGACTCAGGGCCGGAAGCGTGTATAAGGTAAGGATTGCGTCTTATAAGGGTGCAAATACAAGCACTTATACTTATGCAAATGTGAAGACAGCCAAATAAGCTGACAGTAAAAAAAGAGAACACCGGGCGACCGGGGTTCTT
>ERZ780212.1799-NODE-1799-length-15332-cov-2.704589_pt1 | contig 15332 bp, 8 predicted proteins | sample MGYA00511364_ERZ780212 | MGnify/ENA primary metagenome ERZ780212 (study PRJEB29588, sample SAMEA2147991) | human gut metagenome | biome: human gut; feature: human-associated habitat; material: faeces | place: Denmark | collected 2008/2010 ...
TGACCCGGACACCGGCGCCTATGGCGCTCTGGGCCACGGCATCACCGATACGGACACGGCCCAGCTGATGCCGCTGTCCAGCGGTTCCATTATGGAGACTACCGTGAAGGCCGTGAAAAAGGGACAGAAGGGCGACCCGGGACAGCTGAAGGGCGACTTCACCGTGCAGCACGATGTGGGCACCGTGTCCGCCAATACCAGCGGCGGCATTTTCGGCACTGTGGCAGAAGGCGGCTTTGTATCCGGCGCGGCACTGCCGGTGGCCCGGCGCAGCGAGGTGACCACCGGCCCCGCTGTTATTTTGTCCACCATCTCCGGAGATGATACCCAGGAATACACCGTGGAGATCGTGCGGCTGTGCCCTGCAAACCGGGACGGCCGGGACCTGCTGCTGAAGGTCACGGACCCCCGGCTGCTGGAGGCCACCGGGGGCATTGTCCAGGGCATGTGAGTGTGTTATAATTGGGACAACACGGGAAAAGCTTGATTTCAAGCGGGTTTCCGGTGCTTGTCCAGCTTTTCATTGACCACGAAAACAGGACCACATTCTGCGCAGATGTGACGGACAAAAATGCTGCGAACTCTCGGATCCGGAGTTTTTCGGCAGTTAACAGCGGACGCAGGCAGAAAGGAGTCATATTCAATTTAATCGCCGCCTGACGACTGCCGCACTAAGACCGATGGGGTATAAGCTGCCCATCGGTCTTTTTTGTTATTCCAAGGAAGGAGGCGCTGATGCTGAAATGGGGTGCAGTTCAGGATGGCAATTCTTTTCCGGAATTCAACCATGCGAGACTATTGGAAACCTGGAAGCTGCTTTTGCAATTTGTCGGAAAGCAACAAAAAAGCAAAAATTGAAATCCATCGCTTTATATAGCATTGCGTTTTTTCAAGAGAAATGATAGTATACTCTAAGATAGACAAGACCGACTGTTCCTGTTTTCGGAGTAAATCCTGTTGGTAAATGCACATTCGGAATCGTCTTGCCGGGAAACAAATACAATTGCCAAGAAATATTCCTTGATTGCAGGAGAAAGCGAGAGATTTCCCCTATGAAACGGAATACGAAACAGCTGATCCCCATGATCCTGGTTTTTACAATCATTGCGGCGGCCTATTCCTGCCGGATACTGGCCATGCTCGACATCGGCGGCGTTTGGATGAACTATATCCGCGCGGCGCTGTATTTGCTGCTGTTTTCCCTGTGGGGCTATTCCATTGACCGGCGCATTATACAGAAGCAGGCACTGCACTGCCTGCGTCTGACCGCGGCGCTGATGCTGGTGTGGCTTATTTTGCGCACGCTGAAATATGAGTTTGTCACCGACCTGACAGTGGCGCGGTACATTTGGTATCTCTATTATTTGCCCATGCTGTTTATACCGCTGCTGGGAGTGTATATTGCGCTGACGCTGGGGAAGTCGGAGGAATACCGTCTGACCGAAAGGGCCGGCTTTCTGGTCGCCGTGCCGGGCATACTGTTTTTGCTGGTGATCACCAACGATCTGCACCAGCAGGTGTTTGCATTCAACAGCGGTGTGCCGGGCGTGCCGGACAATTACGGCTATTCCCACGGCATTTTTTACTTCTGCAGCATGGGCTGGATGGTTGCGTGCATGACTTTTTCCCTTGCCCTCCTTTTGAAGAAAAGCCGCGTCCCCAGCGGCAGCAAAAAAAGGATCAGGCCGTTTGTGATAGCCTGTATAACGGTTTTGTATGGGCTTTTGTATCTGTCCGGTCTGCCGGCCATACGCCGGTGGCTCGGGGATATGAATGTGACATTTTGCCTTTTATATGCGGCGATTTATGAAAGCTGTATACGCTGCCGGATGATACCGTCCAATACGGGCTATGTGGAGCTGTTCGAGGCGACAACGCTGGCGGCGTGCATTGCGGATCGCAGCGGGAATATCGTTCTCCGTTCCCGGGCCGCAGGGGAGGATATGGTTTGCCCGAGGGATGGCGTTCCGCTCATCCGGCCCAACGGAATACGCATCTCCTCGGCGCCCATCAGCGGCGGCTATGCCATATGGCAGGATAATGTGCGGCCGCTGACGGAGCTGCGCGCAAGACTGAGCGAAAACAAGACCAAAATCAACAGCAACAAAGAGAAGCTGCGGGAGGCCTATATCATACAGAAAAAGCTGCTTGAGCTGACGGAAAAAAACCGTATTTACGACGAGATGGAGGCAAGGTACGGAAATCAGATCACCAGAGTCGGGCAGCTGCTGCGGCAATGTCAGGGGGCCGCACCCGAGGAAATACAAAGCGTACTGAAAAAGATCCTGCTGCTGGGCACTTACATTAAGCGCAGCGCCAACCTGTACTTTCTCAGCCAGGAATATGAGCTTCTGCCGCAGCAGGAGCTTCGGCTGACCATAGACGAGGCGGTGCGGGTGATAAACGTTTGCGGCACGGAATGCAGCGTGGTCTACCACACGACCGGGCCTATGCGCGCGACAGAGGTGGCGCGGCTGCTTGACCTTTTGAAGGTCGTGACGGAAGCGGCGATGGGCGGGCTGTATTCCCTGTTTATTTCCGTGTCCGACGGCGAGATGGATCTGTCGGTGGAGTGTGCTGCCGAGCTGTCCTTTTTGGCTTCTCCGGATGTGACGGTTCAGCAGGAGGACGGCTTGTGGCTTGTGCGCACAAGGATAGGAGGCGGGAGCGGTGCTTAGAATAAGACACCTGGGCTTTAATGCCATCAAGGAAAGCTTTGACCGGCTTCCCACAGGCGTGTGTTTTTTTGACCGAACGGGCAGCATCGTCCTGTGCAACCGGCAGATGTATCAGCTGAGCCGATTCCTGCTTGACAGCGATATGCAGTATCTGGGCGAGGTCCAGGAGGCGCTGTCTGCCCCGGGAGGGGGCATTGTGCGGATCCCGGATATAGACAACACCTATCGGTTTCCGGACAAAACCGTGTGGAGGTTTGAAAAAACGGAGGTCACCGATCGGTACGGGACAAGGTATATACAGCTTACCGCTGCCGATGTTACCGACCTGCAGCGCGCCTTGGTACAGCTTACCGCAGACAGCAAGAAGCTGCAGGAGGACGCGGAAAAGCTGAAGCAACTTTCCGATAATGCCGGGGCCCTGGCCCGGGAGAAGGAGCTGCTGGACGCGAAATCCGCCATGCACGACGGCCTTGCCGCCTGCATTACACTGACGAAGCAGTACATAACAGGGGAATTTGACGGTATGGATCCGGGCGTTGTATGCCATGAATGGGAGAAGGTCATTGCCTTCCGGGATACAATCTGCCTGCCGGCCAGAAAAAGACTGCTGGACAGCGCCAAGGTCAGCGGCGTGACCGTGCGGATAAGAGGTCAGGAGCCCACGGACGGTGAGGCGGAGCTGCTGTACACGGCCATGCAGGTTTGCCTGAACAACGCCATTCAGTATGCCAAGGCCACGGAGATTTCCGCAAATATTTGGGAAAACCAGGGCAGCTATACGGTGGTGATACGCAATAACGGCAAGCCGCCGGAAAAGGAGATCACCGAGGGCGGCGGACTTACCAACCTGCGCCACCGGATCGAAAATTCGGGCGGTAAGATGACGGTGCAGAGCCTGCCGAGGTTTTCTCTGGCAATTGAGATACCAAAATCCGGGAATTCGGGGGTGAATAACCTGTGACTATGAGAAAAATACTGATTGTGGAGGATCAGGCGCTGGCGAGAACCTATCTGTGCGCCTGCGTGGAAAAATGTACGGACTGCCAGGTGGCGGGTACGCTGTTCCGGGCCGACGCGGCGCTTCAGCGCTGCGATGAGGGGCCCATCGATCTGATTCTCATGGACATATGCACCGAAAGCGACTCGGACGGACTGGCCGCAGCCGAATCCATCAAGAAGATCTACCCGCAGATAAAAATCGTTATGGTGACCTCTATGCTGGAGGGACGGTTTCTTGATCGGGCCAGAAAGATCGGGGCAGACAGCTTCTGGTATAAGGACTCCCCCTCCGGCGACCTTGTGGGTGTGATCGAGGGAACCCTTTCCGGAAAGCACTTTTGGCCGGACGGCGTGCCCAGTGTCCGGCTCGGCAACACGCTCTCCTGCGACCTGTCTGACCGTGAGATAGAGACTCTGCGCCTGCTCTGCGAGGGAAAAACAAATGCCGAGATTGCCGTAAAGCTGAATGTGGGCGAGTCCTCGGTGCGGACCTATATTAACCGTATGCTGGAAAAAACCGGCTACACAAACCGCAATCGGCTGATGATCGCAGCTGTGGGCAAACGGATGGTCGTGCCCGGATGCTGGATCGAGGAGCAGGAAGAAATTAGGTAGGAGCAAATTGAATAAAGCGTCGCGCTGAAAAAGCCATTTTTGACACCAAAATACCCAGCTTTCAAAAAGCTGGGTATTTTTTTGCGAAAAACAGACGCTCGTTCACAATTTGTTTACAATTAAAGGGGCGTTTGTCCTCACTTTTGAGGACAGACAGAGCCGGCGTTCCTTGCTACAATAAAGCCATAAAGTAAGACGGAACAGATCCGGTGTATGTATCAGAAAAAAGGAGGAACGGTTCGATGAAGAAAATCGTGGTCGATATGCAGAATTTTCTGTTTGCCGATTCCATAGCGACTGCTTTCAAGAATTCGGATTACGACATTGCTGTGGTTCGTGCGGAGTCCCCGCGAGATACCATTGAACTGTGCCGGGTGTTCAAACCGTTTGTCCTTTTAATGGAGGTTACCGCCTATACTCCATGGCTGCTTTGCGAGAGGATGAAGCTGCGGGATGAGGCAAAGACGGTATGCCCGGATTGCAAAATTGCCCTCATCGTGGATTCCAACACCGAAAAACAGGCGGCAAAGGACATCCGGGAGGCCAAGAAAAATGGTATCATCGACCAGTTTTTCTACGGGTCGATGACCGCTGAATACCTGATGGATCAGATTTACGCGATGTAAGGACGACACAAGAAAGGTGAGGTGAAGCACAGTGAAAAAAAGGAAATGGCTTAGCCTTCTGCTGGCAGTGATGATGCTCGTATCAGCAGTGCCCTTCTTCCCGGTGACGGCCGATGCAGCAGATGGCACGGTGGAGGTTTCTACCTGGGCGGAGCTGAAAAAAGCGCTGGACTACACGACAAATTGCTCGGTGGTGAAGGTGGTTAAGGACATCGAAACAAAGTCTCTGAACGGGCACACCGGTCTGCATCAGGACAACATCATCTTCATGTCGATGGCCATGGACAAGGTGCTGGATCTGAACGGACACACCGTCAATGCGTATGCGAAATACTATTCGGAGGTTGCGCAGGGGTATCTGATCAATATATGTGATAAGGATGCCCGGCTGACCATCCGCGACAGCGTGGGGGGCGGCGCCCTGATCGGCGAGTTTAATCAGGAATTCTACTATGAGTTTATCAATGTGAGTAAAGGTACGCTGGTTATGGAGAGCGGTACGGTCAAGATGCTGTGCCCCTCTAAAGATAATCAGTACAAGAAGTGCGCCATCAGTGTATCCGGTACGGCGATCTTTAACGGCGGCGAGGTGCTGACGCAGGTGACCAGTCCCGGGGGCGAGAAGGAGGAGCGGTATCTTTCCCGCCGGCTGCAAGCCATTCGGGGAGAAGCAGGCGGCAGCGTCACCATCAACGGCGGCACCTTCGACCGGGTGGTTCTGCACAGCGCCCCCACACCGGAGAACCTGGGAAAGTATGAGCTGGTGGTAAACGGCGGCTTTTTCCGGCAGTCCATCGCTCTGATCCTGATCGGCGATGTCTATGCCAGCAATTTCGATCATCTGCCCATGCAGATCAACGATGCGTATTTCATGCGCACCACCGATAAGCTGGACCAGTGCCGTCTGGTGATAGGCGGGAAGATGAAAACCTTTTATGACCGTAACTGGGATTACGACTTACTTTATAACGATATTCCGGGCGCGACCCTGGATGATGCGAAGACTATGATGTGGGGTCTGACGCCGTACCTTATCAGCGAAAACGGCGCGGTCTTCACCGATGTGCACGACGGAAACTGGTATGTGCGGGGCAATATGCGCCGGTCGGTTGAAAACGGCGGGCCGATCATGGCTTTTCAGGGCATGTCGCTGGGCGTTCAGGGCGGCATAGCCAAGGTGATCTCCAACGCCTACGGCGTGAAGGAGGTTCTGCTGGACGGCGAGCCCATGGCCTGCGGCGAGCGAGGCTTCAGCGCACCCCAGGTGGATACCACCGCAGAGCAGGAGCATCAGGTGAGTTTTGTGATGTATCCGATTTCCCCCATGCTGCGCGTGTTCGGGTACAGCTATTCCAACGAATATTCCACCGGATATATTCGGATGTTCGTTAGTGACCACCATACGGGAGAGGGCATGGTGCATTTTCCCAGTGTTCCCGCGTCAGGAGACCAGCCGTTTTCGGTGACTTACTATATTGGTGAATCCGATGTGGATGCACTGACCACCATGGAGCTGCAATATGACCTGATGCTGGAGACCAACGGCGTAAAGAAGCAGGTTACGACCGGCTACAAGGGCGCAAAGGTGGCACGGTGGGTGGATCGGACGAAGGCTATCGACACCATTTATCTGGATATCAGCCAGCCTCTGGTGCAGGGGGATTATACCAGCGGCACCTTCACTGTGGATGGGAGTGCTCCCTATACCATCGAGGACAGGCGGGGCTACTGGGAACATGAGGATATTTGGGACCTGACCGGAAACGGCAGTGTTCCCGCAATCTTGGGGGATCAGTATTATCGCTTCATCCGTGTGTACCTCAAGGACGGCTATGAGGGGTATAAATTCGATAAGAACAACCCGCCGAAGGTCAAGATCCGGGGCCTCAACCGGGAATGCGACAGTATATCTGTTTCGGTCGCCAGTGATGAAAGGTCCCTGGGGGTGTCCCTGGCCTCCCATCCCTCCGAGCTGATTCAAAACGCCTGGGGTACCGTTGCCGGACTGCGGGCGGGAAGCGTGGTCGATGGAGTGAACATCAGGCCGAAGGACAGTTACTTTGATTTTGAGATAAAGGAGATCCAGCGAATCAAGAACGGAGTTGTTTACAGCACCAGCCCCAATGAGGTGATCGATCCCGACTATACCTATCGGATCAAGCTGGTGGGCACGGGCAAACAAGGAATGACATTCCACAACGGTCCGTGGCAGTATGATTACACATTTCACTATTATCTCAACACGAATGTCAAGCTGCGGATGTACAGTGATCTCAACATTGCAGAAAATTATCTTGAAGTGCCGTATGATGCATCCGCCCAGGCATACGTAATAGATTTGGTACCGGAACCGGATGTGATTCATTATGACTATCTGTCTTTGGGCGTGCCACTTCCGTGGGCGGGCGAAAGACCGATATATAACAATAATCTGGTTGCGGGGCTGCCGGGCGGCGTTTCGGTTGTAAACTATACATGGTATGCTTCCGCTACGGGGGAGCGGATTCAGGCTGATATGACCTTTATCGCAGGCAGAAGATATCACGTAAACGTGATTTTACAGTGCGAAGAGGGCTATTACATAGCTGACGACGAGGAGCTGGATGCTTATGTGAACGGGGCAAAAGCGTATATAAGCGCGCAGGACGGGAACAGAACAACTCTTACCGTAGGATACTCCGTTCCCGTTGCTTCGGGTGTACACGGTCAGGCGGTGAGCTTCTGCGATGGCAGCGATGTGACCGTTTCCCTGTTTGCCGATGGCAGCGCAGAGCCCAAGTACACCGTATCGGTGCCGGGGGGAACAAAAGACAGCTCCGGACAATACACCACCACCTACGACATTCCCGAGGTTGCTCCCGGTACCTATACCATGCAGGTGTCGAAGAAGAATCATGTCACCCGGGAGTACACCGTGACGGTGAGCGGCGATGCGAAGACGCAGGATGTGAAGATACATCTGATGGGCGATATCAACGGCGACGGCAGAATCAGTATCGGTGATATCAATAAAGCAAACCTTCACGCAAAGGGAAAAAAGATATTGCTTGGGTATGAACTCGCCTGTGCAGACATCAACGGCGACGGCAGAGTGACGACCAGTGATGTTAACAGGCTGAATCTTCACAATAAGGGAAAGTCCCTTCTGTGGTAGCCCAACCGGCTTGTCTTAATGCCAATGCGCCTGCCCTATACGCCATATAGGGTAGGAGCTGCGGTTTAAGAATAAAAAATGCAGAGCAATCTGCACCGCCGCTCTTCGGAACTAAGCGAGACTTCGGAAGCGGTGCGTAAGAAATGTCCCGCAAATCTATTTTCAAAGGAGGAGCTTGGTCATGAACAAGCGAATCACATCCCTACTGCTCAGTTTCGTCATGATTTTTGCGATGTTTGCAACTGCGGCACCGGTATCAGCAGAGCCTGCGACGTCGACATTTACCTTCACGGTCGAAGCTGACAAGACAACAGCAGGCCCCGGGGATACTGTCACGTTTACCGTTTATATACAGCAAACAGGTACGATGACTTGTTTCCAGGGCAAACTTGGCATCCCGTCCGGCTTAACATACGTTGTGGATAGCGGTGCTCTTACGGAGGGTATCCAGGAGAAACTTGGCCGGGACGAAGTTGCCTGGACCCAGGATCCCTATAAGCTCTTGAGCGCATTTGGCGCAGAGGATTTCACCGGGACAGATAAGATCGCAGTGATGAAATTTCAGTGCACAGTGGATAACGATACTGCTGCAGGAAATTATGAGGTAACTCTGCTTGAAATTGAAGCGGACGGCGGTTCTACTGAGAACTACGAAACCAAAAATCCCACATGCATCCCTGCGACCATCACTGTCGCTGCCGCCCCGAAGCCGGCAACGGGTATCACTCTTAACAAGAGTGAATTGACACTGGTTGCCGGTGCAGTGGATGACAGCCTGAAAGCGACGGTCACGCCGGCCGATTCTACCGACACGGTGGTATGGTCTTCTGACAAGCCCGCTGTTGCTACCGTCGATCCCGCCACGGGCAAGGTGACCGCCGTAGCCCCCGGTGAAGCGATCATTACCGCAACGGCAGGAACAAAAACGGCCACCTGCAAGGTGACGGTAAACTGTGGTCACGACTCCTTCACCCTCTTCCCGGAGAAGGAATCGAACTGCACCGAGAAGGGCTGGGACGCTTATAAGAAGTGCGATCTCTGCGGCAAGCTGTTTGACATGAGCGATAATCCCCTTACCGGGATCCCGTACAGGGCCACCAACGACGATCATGATTTCAACACTTCTGAGTGGGGATACAAGGAGGCCGACGGCCACGCCCATGTCTGCAGCCGCAACGCGGCGCACCATGATACCGTAATGCCTCACACGGCAGGCCCTGCCGCAACGGAAACCACACCGCAGACCTGCACAGAATGCGGATTTGTGATGCAGGCTGCAACGGGCCATGTCCATGCCAACCATCTGACCAAGGTGGACAAGGTGGACGCTACCTGCACCACTGACGGCAACAAGGAGTACTACCGGTGCACCTGCGGCAAGCTCTTCGAGGATGCTGCCGCCGCCACGGAAATTACCGACCACAGCAGTGTGGTGATTCCCAAGACGGGTCATAGCTACACCGTGCAAAACAGCGATGAAGCTCACAGAAGATCCACCGCTGCAGATTGCCGCGAGTTTGACACCTATTGGTACACCTGCGCCAATGACGCAACCCACAGCGCCAAGGATGATGCCGCCGCTGCGGATAAGTTCTATAACGGCAAGCAGGGCGCTCATGTTTACGGCAGTGAGTGGGTCGATTGCGGGGAGACCGGTCACGCCCACAAGTGCCAGTATCACGATGCCTATGATGCAGTGCAGCCCCATACGCCCGATCATGAGGGCGGAGCGACCTACGATTACGCTGTGAAGTGCACCGACTGCGGCCGTGTGCTTGAGCCGCAGCGGGAGAACGGCAGCATTCGCGTTGAGGTCCCCTTCAAGCTCACTGTGAAGAAGACCGGCGAAATGGATCCCGGCCAGAAGACCTTCAAGTTCGCTATTGACAGATTCGGCGCCCCCACCGTCTATACGCTGGTGCAGGATACCGTGGAGACCAATGGCGAAAAGACCTATGAGGGTAAGTTCATTTTCACCATCAGTAAGGATCAGGCCGGCAATCTGTCCGAGGGCTTCGTTATCCACCAGGTCAAGGGCAATGCTGCGGGCTGGACTTACGATGAGAGCATCTTCTACGCCATGCCTCTGTTTGTCGACAGCTATGACAGCGTTCGGGGCTGGGCCTTCTTCAAGTTCGACGAGAAGGGCGAGCTGGAATACAACAATCCCATGGAGGAAATCGGCTTCACCAACAGCTATAGCGCCAAGAAGCCGGTGACGCCTCCTGCGCCGGAACCCCCCAAGAAGCCGGTGACGCCTCCTGCGCCGGAAACCCCCAAGACCGGCGACGGCAGCATGATCGCTTTCAGCATCGCGATGGCGATCGTATCCGGTGCGGCTCTGATGGGAGCAGCCCTGTATTCCCGCAGAAGGAGCAGATAAACCACCTAACCGAAAAATCGTACTAAAGGATTGAAGCAAAGGGCGGGACGGAAGCCATCCGCCTCCGCCCTTTCGCTTTTCCAAAGAAAATCAAGCAGTTGGTTTTCTTTGGAAAGGTAATGTTATACAGCAATCCGCTAAGGTGCTCGGCTTCAAAAACCATCTGGACTTTCTAAAGGAGGAAAAGAGATGAAAACAAGTAAACGAAATCGATGGCTCAGCTTTTTACTGGCGCTGATCATGCTGGTGGGCTTGCTGCCGCTTTCTGTGCTGTCGGTGGGCGCTGAAAGCAGCGGCGAGGAGACGACCGGCGCCAATCGGGGCGCAGCGCGGGCCTCTTCTTCGTCGTATCCCGCGCTGACCAATTTGGTCGAGGGAACGGAGATAATCTACGGTCACGTCTATTTTTTCTATAAAAACGGCAGGGTGGTGAGCCGTTCGGTCATTATAGACCCGGAGGATTGCATATATAACGAGAGATTACTCGAAGGCTATAAGAGCGATACAAATCTTCAGCGGGTCGTGTCATACGATAACGGCATTCTTATGTATTGGACACGTTATGAGAATGATTTCCTGGATCTTTCGGGGCTTGAGGGAAGGTCTCTGACGCTGGTTCTGTTCGACAATCTGAAGCTATCCGCCCTGTATGCCCCCGGCGTCGATCTGAAGCTGATGGTGACCGACGGCGTCTATGTCACCTTCAACCACAGCACCCGGTATAAGAACAAGACCGCCTACTGCCCCCAAAACGGTGCAACCGGCGCGGTGATCGATCTGGCGCAGTCGGAGGGAAGCCTGAGCGGCTGCGGTACCTTTGAGCTGTGCGGAAACGGGGAACTGGGTATCGTTACGACGAGTGCCCCCAGGAAAACCAGCCCCGACTATGCCATCGTGGCGAAAAACACATCGGTTCTGGAGGATGCTGCACTGAATATTGTCTGCGGCAACAGCCACAGAGATGTGAGTTCCCTGATTCAGACGATCTCGCTCACCATCGACACCACCAGGGATGTTTCCCTTTCTATCAAAAATCCCCGGACCAACGCCGCCGCTTGGAGCTGCCATATGAACAGCTTCAAGCTCGTCAACGCAAAGAGCCTGAATGTCTATGTGCAGCGGGGCTCCGGCGGATGGACCTTATTCGGCAGCAACGGCGAAACCGACCCGGCGAAGGTGTTTAAGTATTACAGGAGCATCGGTAAGATCGGCAGGGAATGGTATATAGCCGGAAGAACCAACAGCGGCTATACTCTCACCATGGATCGCAGAGACTACATGCCGCAGATACGCTTCAACCTCAACTTCCAGGAGGTGAAGGGGGGTCAGACGGTGTGGGGCCTGAAGGCCGGCCTGGGCTATGAGATGTCTGCGGATATTGTGTATATGCCCCAGTGGATGCAAAAGCTGAGGGATGCAGGCAGAGTCAGATTCTATTTCTACGGCCTCCTGTGCAAGCCGGGTCAGGAAGAGGGCTATGAAGAAGACCCCTATGCGTATACGTATGATTTTTATGTGGACCGCACCGGAAAACACAGTGTAGAGTTCTACTGGACCTGCAGGCCGTCGATAGATAGTAACTATGTCAGACCGATGACAGAAGCGAGTGTCCTTTATCAGACACACATCAAATTTGATGTGCAGATGAACGAATCGGTCAGCGGCAAACAATACATATATAATGTTCAGCTTCTGCAGGCGGGGGGCGAATTTACCGAAGCAACCAGCGCCACCCACAAGATCTCCCTGCATCCGGATACATTGGCGAAATGCTATACCGACGAGTCATATTCAACTGGTATCCCCTCCGAGTGGAGATATCTGGCCGATGAGGATGCGTATATTATGTACTTCTGGGTAAGACCACGGCACGGATACGAGCTTGCCGATTCGACTGCGACGGCAGACAACGGAGTTACTCTGAATGTGCAGCATACAAAGGTTACAAGGAGGTCATTCACCAACTATGAAAAAAACCTCACTGTCAACCTTGTGGCAAAGCGGAAGCTGACGGATGTGCGCGGTACGCTCAAGAATTTCCGTCTCGGCATTGACGCCGGGTTTACGGAGATCGTATCGAATGAACCGAAAAAGTATACCTTCAAAAATACGGTGGTATACGATGTCGCCTATGGCTCTTACGGCGTAGAGGCCGGTCAATTGCGTGAAGGCGATACGTGTTATGTCTACTTCGACGTAAAGCCGGGGGTTGGCTATTATCTCCCCGAGAATGCTTCGGTAAAGGTGATCCAGCCCGCAGGCTACAGAGCCAACGGGATATTCGACTCTGCGGAAACATACAGCACAGTCTATAAGGGCGATTGGTACGACTATTCACCGATAGGACGGAAATACCGGGTCTCTCAACTGTTGGAGCCGAACAGCGAGGGGGTGAAATACGGGACCGATATCCGCGTACAGGAGCCTAAGGCGGGGGACCGCCCCGCTGCCTTTGCCGACTATGAAAAACCGACAAGCCTGCCGTATAATATGAAGGTGCTGTCGATGCAATGGCTGGGACCCGATCAAAAACCAATGAGGAAATTTGACAAATTTGAGGTTGGAAAATCGTATTTCCTCGATCTTCGTATCGGATTTGAGGGCGGCGAAGAAAAGGGTTATGTATACCCGAAAAATTGGAAAGATTTCAAGGTGAACGGTAAGAGCGTAAACGCATGGATGGAATATGAAGACAATACAGACGGGCATGTCTGGCAGGTGTATGAATCCTATAAGGTGACTGACCCCAACGCCCGCGGCTCCGTCAGCGGCACGGTGAAGAGCTTTAATTCCGCTGCCGATAAGGTGACCATTCAGCTCATTCAGCAGGGACACTCAGAGCCTGCGTATGAAACCACGGTCTCCGGCGGAACGAAGGAGGGGAATCAATATACCGCCTCCTACACGATTTCCGGGATCGCTTCCGGTACCTACACCATGCGGGTGATGAAGAAAAATCATGTCACCCGGGAGTATACGATTACAGTGGGCGGAGAAGCGGTGACGCAGAATGTGAAAATTCACCTGAAGGGGGACATCAACGGCGACGGCAAGGTCACGATCGGCGATGTCAACAGAGCAAACCTTCATGCAAAGGGAAAGAGTAAATTGACTCTGTATGAATTTGCCTGCGCAGACATCAACGGCGACGGCAGGGTCACGATCAGCGACGTCAACAGAGCGAACCTTCATGTGAAGGGAAAGTCTTTGCTTTGGTAGTCTGATTGAGTTTGCTTCAACACCTCAGCTCCTGCCCTATGCCTGCATAGGGCAGGGACCGAGGCTTAAGAAGATAAAGCTATCTGTACCACCGCACCTTACTATTTGGAAAGGGCTTGTAAAAGCCCCTTTCCGAAAGGCGATGAACAGATAAAAAACGCATCGTCTTTCGGAAGGGTGAGAATTTCATTCAGGGCGTATCTATGGAAAACAGGCAGGGATGCATTGTGCCACAGGAATACTTCGGAATAAGAAAGAGGAGGTCCATATGAAAAGAATTGTGCTGCTGTTTTGCACAGTAATGTTATTCATTTGCTCTTTGTGCGGATGTTCGGCTTCACCCGAAAAAAACCCTTCTATCCCAGGCGGGAGCACGATCCCCGGGGGCAACACCGCGAAGGATCCGGATGATAAAAACACAGAGGAGGCCGCTTTTGCGGCGCTGCAAAAGAAAATCTCACAGAGCGGCAGCGCAGTCGCCGTCGCCTTTATCGGCTATGTGGATAGCGAGAGCTCTGAGGCTGACCTGCGCGCCTATGTTGCGGGCAGCGAAACGGGAAAGGAATATCCCAGCCTATCCCGTGCGCCGCTTTACATGGCTGAGGGACAGGAGCTGTATGCAATTATACCGCCGCATGACAAGGGAACGATAATCGTGTACCCATCCATGATGACCGAAGACGGCGAGTATGCCGACGACAGGAGCAATCCCCTCCACGTGGGGGAGCCCGGCGAGCCGCTGTTGCTGCGGTGCAACCTCAGCGAGATATACTCCAATGTGCTGATTGCCGCTACTGACGGCGGCGGGGCCGTTCTCTTCCGCCCGTCGCTGTCCATGGAAAACGGGCACCTGCAGGAGATCGCAGGGGTGTACGATTTCTCAACATACGAGGAAGAGCCCGATGAGCGATCCATTCAAATCGCAACAGAGCTTCTTCTGGAAACGGACGAGGTAAAGCAGGCGGTCATGCAGGGAATGAAGGTTATGTATACCGGAAATACCCAGTGGATCGAGGGGCGCCCCTGCCTGCTGTTTGCCCTGGGAACCGACAGCGAGGACCAGTTTGTCAGAGAACGTTATTACGGCGTGTGCGACAATCTCGTCTATAGCTACGATGCCATAAGCGATACGTGGTCTACTGTCGGGCGGCAATAAAAACAAGGGGAGAACAATCATTCATATTCCGTGGGGGTCCACGGAAAAAAGAAGTGATCTGCCGGCTCCGGTCGGAAAAGTATATGGATCATTCTCACAATTGGAAAGGAGCTTTTATTATGGGACTTATTAAAGCAGGTATCGGTGCATTGGGTGGCACTCTTGCCGACCAGTGGAAGGAATTTTTCTACTGCGAGTCTATGCCCAAGGAGGTGCTGGTCACCAAGGGACAAAAGCGCGTCAGCGGCAGGTCCTCCAATACGAAGGGGAGCGACAACATTATTTCCAACGGCTCCGGTATTGCCGTGGCCGACGGGCAGTGCATGATCATTGTGGAGCAGGGCAAGGTGGTGGAGATCTGCGCCGAGCCTGGCGAATTTACATACGACACCTCCACGGAGCCCTCCATCTTCTCCGGCAATCTGGGGGACAGCGTCCGCGCCACCTTCCAGACCATCGGCAAGCGCTTTACCTACGGCGGCGACACCGGCAAGGACCAGCG
>ERZ780212.1810-NODE-1810-length-15200-cov-4.397095_pt1 | contig 15200 bp, 14 predicted proteins | sample MGYA00511364_ERZ780212 | MGnify/ENA primary metagenome ERZ780212 (study PRJEB29588, sample SAMEA2147991) | human gut metagenome | biome: human gut; feature: human-associated habitat; material: faeces | place: Denmark | collected 2008/2010 ...
TAACACAAATATACGACTTTTACTGCAACTTCCGCTTTTTTATTTCAACACATACTCCTGAACTGCGGATGAACCGGCCTTTCGGAATTCATCCTGACTTTCAAAAAAAATCACATAATACAACCTCATGTTCCAAAAGGACGGCAGTAATACAAAAAAATAGTTAATACACGGAAACTTTTTAAAACCTGACGGATATTTATTTATATTTGCAAACAAATATTAAGAATGTTAACTTTTCTAACCAAACACCACATCACAATGGCAAACAAAAGAATTTTGGCCGTAACGTTGTCGGCCGCTCTCGCACTAGTACCCCAAATCACAACGGCTACGCAGCACTACACCGTATGCAAAAACACCGCTACCGAAATACTCCAAAGCAGCACGACGGCGGCAAAACCCTTCAAGGGAACGTGGACTGCGACGGGCAACGGCTTCGAGGCGAAGGCCGAACTCGATCTTTACGGCATGACCGTTAACGGCACGGATGCCGATTATAACGATATAAAGTGTTACGGAATGATACACGTAGGCTACGGAGACAGGGTTGACGACTGCTCCATCACAGCCTGCAAGCCTAACGGCAACAAGGCCGGCATCACCTTTGTAAGTAGTCGCGACGGCCATCTTTACACCGCAACGCTTACCGTTGACCCTGCAAAGAACACACTGACGGTGAGCAACGTGACGCTGGCCGATGGCAGCGAGTTCGGCGACTGCTACGTCAATGACGGGCTGGTGCTCAAGAAGAAATAAGTCTTTTTTGAAAAGTTAAAGCCAAATGCCTTGTTGCTCAAACATTACCAAACCGTTTGTCCCGATTTCTTTACTACAAGAAGCAAAGCACTTGGCTTTAACTTCCCTAACTTCTTTAACTTCTCTAACTTCTTGATTCATTCATGCAAAATCACCGCTGACTGAGCCTGAACGCTTACTTTTGAGCCGCTGACGGCATCGAGTCCGGCCTCGCTTATCACCCCGTTGCGGCAGACTACGATGTAGTTGCCATGCGGGATGTCAACGCTGCACGCCTGTTTGGCGGCGTTAAGTATTACGATGATGTTCCTCCATGAATCTCCGTTGGCGTTGCCTTTCAGGCGGAAAGCCACGAGACAGTCGGCGGAAGGCAGGAACTCGAGGTGCTTGCGCACAAGGTCGGCGTCGCCAAGGCGGAATGCCGGATGGTTCTTACGCATGGAAATGAGATTACGGTAATAATCGAACACCTGCGGATATTTCTGCAAATTTGTCCAGTCAATGCGGTTTACGCTGTCAGGGGAGTTATAACTGTTGCGCACTCCATTCTTGTCACGCAACGCTTCTTCTCCCGCCATGATGAACGGAACGCCCTGAGACGTGAGTACGGCGGTCTGCGCCAAAAGGTCGAGACGTATTAGCTCGTCTTGCGTTATGCCGGGAACGCTGGCGCGGAGGCGGTCGACAAGGCACATGTCATCATGACAACTGACGTAGCATATAACCTGCCAAGGCTGCAAGGCCCACGCCTCCTTGCTGTAAATTACCTTCGACATATCTACCTGCGGATGGCTGACAGCCCCGGCAATGCCGAACTTCACGCTCTCCTCGCCGCCCGGAACTCCCGCTATGAAAGCGCCCTTAGTGTCGTCGTTGAACGGACCGCGCAGCGCGTCGCGCATCTCGTCGCCAAACGCGGCGATGCCGGGCATCCGCCCGATGTTGGCCTTCATGGCCAGCTTCTCCGCAGGATATGCGCACGTTCCGGCGCTCCATCCCTCGCCGTAGATGAACGTTGCGGGAAAGTCGCGGTCGAACATGGCACGTATTTGGTTCATCGTCGCGATGTCGTGCATGCCCATCAGGTCTACACGAAAGCCGTCTACATGGTATTCGTCCACCCAGTAACGCATGGACTGGAGCATAAAATTGCGCATCGGCGGAAGCTCGCTGGCCGTCTCATTGCCGCATCCCGAGCCGTCAGACCACCTGCCATCGGCCGTATTACGGTAGAAAACATTGGGCCAAGTACGCTGGAAATTGCCGTCCTCAAGGTTGAAAGTGTGGTTGTAAACTACGTCGAGTATCACGCGGATGCCGGCCTTGTGCAGGGCGCGCACCATCTGCTTGAACTCTTTTATACGTGCAGTCGGGTCGTAAGGATTCGTCGCATACGAGCCTTCGGGCACGTTGTAGTTCAACGGGTCGTACCCCCAGTTGTATTGAGGCATGTCGAGTCTTGTCTCGTCGACCGACGCATAGTCGAACGAAGGAAGTATTTGTACGGCATTGACACCGAGCTTTTTCAAATGGTCTATCGCCTTCCGCTCGGTCAGGGCGAGGAACTTTCCCTTGTATTTCAGACCCGACGACGGGTCGATTGAGAAGTCGCGGTGGTGCATCTCGTAGATTACAAGGTCGCAAGGGTTTATCTTTTCGGTAATGCGGTCGGTCTTCCAACCCTCGGGATTGGTCTCGTCGAGGTCTACAACCGCGCCCCTTTGCCCGTTCACTCCCACGGCTTTGGCGAACACTCCGGGACATTCGCCAAGCCCGATGTCAAACGTATAGAACTTGCCTTTCCAGTCGCCGTCGAGCGTTGAGGTATAATAAAGCGTACCGCAATCACACATTCCCTGCGTAACAGCCGACATCTTAACAGTCTTTATAGGCTTGCCTCCCAGCCCGTCGGCATAAATACGCAGTGTGGCCGGCGGTGAAACTGGCGATACATTCAGCTTAAACATTGTCTTTTCAGGCGAATATACCACTTCGTTAACGAAGTCTGGAGCAGGCAAAGGATCTTCCATAACTATTTCATGCTCCCCTATCCCGCCACACACGGAGCTGTTTTGCACCACGGTTTCCTGCGCTATGGCCAACGAGAGGAGACCTCCAAACGACATGTTTGTTTTCTTCGTATCGGTCATTATTTATCAATCTCGTAATACATTGATTTACAACGCCTTGCAAAAGGCCGTCTTTTGGCTTGCAAAAGGTGGCCTTTCATAAGGTAAAAGACGGTCTTTGGGAAAGCAAAAGGCGGCCTTTTGCAAAGCCATAAAACATTTATCAGCAACATGAACACCTCTACAAAGAACATGCCTGACGGTGTAAATGACGGTTATGACACGTGCTTCAGAAGCCCGTATGGCGGATGCCGCGCGGACGTTCACCAGCATTTGGCACTTGTCCGCTTTCTTTACGGCATAAGGATACCGCTCAAATGAACAATCACATCCGCCCGCTTTCCTTTATGAGGTCGGTCACATTCTGGTTAAAGTCATGTCCGGCGATAAGGTCTTCAATGTCTATGTGCATCCTGTAACGCCAGTAATTGCGCGGGTTCGACGGCACATTTATGCGCTCGCTGTCCTTATCGGCCAGCCGTAAGTTCTCGTCAATCGCCAGCCAGTCCTGCAAAGCAAGGACGCAAAGCATCGACGGACAAAGCAAATGGCGCGATATTATATCACGGGCAAGCCATCCCGGCAACGGATGAGGAGCCGCACCGTACTTCTGGAGCACGTTGTTGTAATAGTCTTGGGTGCGCGCTTCGTCCTCGTCCCACCACTGGCGCAAAGTCGGAGTGTCATGGCTTGATATTGTACATACCGAACGATAAGGATTGCGTGAGAGGTCTCCGAAACGCAGATTTGAATCCTTCGGCATCGACTGAAGCTCAAGGCTGAGTATCTTAAGTTCGTTCATAACCCATGAAACGCAGTCGGGCACCATGCCAAGGTCTTCCGCGCAGACGAGCATCCGGGTGGCATCGACAATCTTAGGCAGCTTGTTCATCGCCTCGCGATACCAGAACTGGTTGTTCCGACGATAGTAATAATCGTTGTAAATCCTGTTGAACAAGTATTTATCACTGTCATAAAGCGACTCGTAAATGAAATCGAACTGCACCGAAATTCTTGGATGGAACTTGTTCGGATCACGGTGATCGCGCACGAAAAGCACGTCGCTTATCAAGGCGTAAAGGCCGTCGCGCAGTTTCAAGTCTTCATGGCTTGTCTTGCCGGCAAAAGCGGCCTCAACCTTGCGTTGCGTATTATAAGCATCCTTCATGCGGTAATGCCCGTCGCGGGTCGGTTCAAGATACGTATCACGAACAAGCCCGGCGCGCTCACCGAACATGCGTTCGAGAACCCAGTCGGCAATGAACGGCTCAGTGAACAGTTCCTCTTGGAAACGCAGGCCATAGGCTTCTATCTCCTCACGGGTCATGCCCAACGACGGCGAGAACTGGCCAAGCAGACCGTGAACGGCATCTGCCGGAATCTCCCATATACGGAAAAAGCCGAGCACATGGTCGATACGGTAAGCGTCAAAGAACTTCGCCATGTTGGCGAAACGGTGTATCCACCAGCGGCATCCGTCCTTAAGCATCTCGTCCCAGTTGTACGTCGGGAAGCCCCAATTCTGCCCGTTGACAGAGAAATTATCAGGCGGAGCGCCGGCTTGGCCGTTCAAGTTGAAATAGCGCGGCTCCTGCCAAACGTCACACCCGTTACGGTTCACGCCGATAGGAATGTCGCCCTTGAGCACGACTCCTTTGGAGCGGGCGTAAGAATGAACATCGGCCATCTGCGTGTTGAGTATGAACTGCACGTAATAATAGAACGCAACGTTCCTGAAAGCCACGTTGCGCGGCCCCGACAAGGCACTCCTCTCGGCCTCGTTAAACTGACGGTGGTCAGGCCATTTGGAGAAGTCGGCCGTGCCGTATTTATCGCGCAGATAGCTGTATTGAGCGTAAGGAACAAGCCATGAAGACGCTTCGGCAAAGAATTTCTTGAACGGGGCCGAGGCGAGAACGGTTTTACCATCCTGTTTATAAAGTTCTTTTAGATATTCGGTCTTGGCCTTGTTCACCCTCTCATAATCAATCTGAGGCAGCGCGTTAAGCTCAACGCGCAAGTCTTCAAATTTCTTCCTCAGCGCCTCGTCTTCTATCCGCGGCAGCGCGCACAGGTCAACGTACTGCGGATGAAGGGCGAATATGCTTATGCTGTTATACGGATAAGAGTCTGTCCATGAGTGGGTTGTCGTGGTGTCGTTTATCGGCAAGAGCTGCAACACGCGCTGCTGTGTCAGCGCAATCCAGTCGACCATCTTCTTCAAGTCGCCGAAATCGCCCACGCCGAAGCTCGTCTTAGAGCGTAAAGAGAATACAGGCACCTGCGTGCCGGCACACCTTACGTTGTATATCGGGAAAAAAGCCTCGTCTAGTTCATATACAGCCACGCTGCCTTCCTTCATATCGGGCAGCTCTATGCGGCGGTTGTCGCCTGTTTCCCATACGACGTTGGCATTGTCATGCACGTCTACCGCTATGAACTTGAAATAGAATATGCCGGCCGAAAGTTTTGTAACGTCGATGTCGACAAGCCACTCGTTATAATTGTGCTCGTACATCTGAAGGGCCTTGCCGACATCCCACGCGCCCAAGGACTTGTCATTGCCAACCAGCATAAGTCTCTGCTTGCCCGACAACTGGGGGGCGCGCACCGTCACACTGTAATCGCTCAACGCCACGAGCGACGTTCTCCTGCGCCTTATGCAATCGGTAAAGGCCGAACTATAAAGGTAAGAGTCGTCAGGTATGTCGATCCAATGGTCGTACACGGTGATGAAATCGCCTTGCAAAGCGTTTATCTCAAGCCTGTGAGGCTCGTTCTGCCACTCTGTCCTTACGACGTTATCCTCGCCGCGCACCACGCTGTAAAAGTAATCTATATGAGTGCCTTTCCGCAAATCGAGTTTAAGATTGCAAGTCCACTCACGGCCGTTGACGGTTCTCATCCTGTAAGAAGTAGACTGCCGGATGCCGTCCTTCATTCCTGTTATCAGATTTAAGACGAGTTCTTCACCGAAACTCGTGCCATAAACAACGCTTAATAGTATATTCATAGGTAACAAGTCTTTTAAATATAGGCCAAAGATAGCAATAAAAATACAAGTAGAACTTAAATATTCACTCATTTTTTTCATTTACCCATACATTCTTTTACACCAACAGCTGCGGGCACGTATGGCACGAGCCGGGACACGGTTGGAGACTGCTGTCATAATGCATTGAAACCTAAGGACTTACAAAAGGCCGTCTTTTAGCTTGCGAAAGGCCGTCAATCACACGGCAAAAGGCCACCTTTTAGAGAGTAAAAGGTGGCCTTTTGCAAAAACGGATGCTTTCCGTTGAAAATAAAGGATGCCGTCAGCCGGATTACAACTCGTGCAGTTCCTTCAACTTGGCGGCCAGTTTGTCTATCATCACTGTCGACAGTATGATTTGCCCTTGGCGGTCGATTACGTACATAGATGGTATCCACTTTATGTTATAAAGCCTCGAAACCTCTGTCTGTTTCCACTTTTTCAGCTCGCTTAACTGCAGCCATTCCATACCGTTCGAGTTGACACAGCGTGTCCAACTGTCCTTATTGTCGTCGAACGATACGCTTACAAACTTAACCGTCCGCCCGTATTTGGCGTACAGCTCCTTCATTGCCGGTATGTCCTTCCTGCAGTCAGGACACCACGATGCCCAGAAATCAAGCACCACAACGCTGCCCCTCAGCGACGCAAGCGAGTGCTTCGTGCCGTCAGGGGCGGCAAGAGTGAAGTCGGGAGCGGCCGTTCCGGGCCGTAACAAGTCTTTAGCATAGAGAGAATCGGCGTCTTGCGCCATGGCGTTGGCCGCGCATACAGCAATTAGCACGGCAAGCATCAGGATGCGTTTTACTTTCATCTTAATATATATTAGGTGGTTTTACGTGACAAATTAGACTTATACGGATAATGTGGAGAACAAGCCTGCACTGCCGGCGGCGGTGCGCGAAGAATCAAAAAACCAACCGCTCACCGGGAAACTCTTAAATTTCAGTTCTTCACTCTTAATTCTTGACTATCCTCATATCGGCTCCCCACATCATTTTCTCGCGCAAAGTGGAGAAATAACGCTGGCTGCTGCGCTTCACGATGTTCACCGAATAAGGAGCCTTGCGTATGGTCAGCCGCGTGTTCTCGGCGCATTTCTCCGACTGTCCGTCAACAGCTATCAGGAAATTATGGCTGCGGCTCTCGACCGTCAGCGTCACTTCCGAATCGTCGGGAATGACTATCGGGCGCACGTTAAGGCTGTGGGGAGCCACCGGAGTGAGGCACAGCGTGCCAGTGCGGGGCACTATTATAGGGCCTCCGTTTGACAAAGAGTAAGCCGTAGAACCTGTAGGCGTACACACGATAAGGCCGTCGGCCTGATAGGTTACAAGGTATTCGCCGTTAACGCAGGCATGGATAGTTATCATCGAGGCCGTGTCGCGCTTCAGCACAGCAATGTCGTTGAGCGCGCACGAGAGACCCTCCAGTTGCGTGCCGTCGGCCTCGACGCTTATCACGGTATGCTTCTCCACGGCGTAAGAGCCGTCATAAAGCGAGGCGATGGCACTCTCTATCTCGCCCGGTATTATGTCGGCAAGGAATCCGAGACGCCCCATGTTGATGCCGAGTATCGGCGTACACTTTTCGCCTACGTGCCCGGCCGCGCGCAACAAGGTGCCGTCGCCACCGAGAGATATAACGTAGTCGGCCGTAAAACCGCTCCCGTCAAACACGCCGACACTGCCTCCGGCCATGCGCCCGGTATCCACAAGGAAGTCGTAAAACTGCCTTTCTATACACACTTCAGCCCCGCGCGCGGCGAGACAATCCATTATTTTCTGAATATTGGCCGACTTGCGGCTTTGGTATATGTTGCCGAACAGGGCGAAACTCAATTTGCGCGATTCCATAAATTTCAGCTTTTAGACTTCTTTTTCATAATGTAATGCTTGTGAATGACAAACATTTTGTATTTTTGCAGATGTATAATAATATGTGCAAAAGTACACATTTTGCATGATAACCTTTAAGGCTGACATAACAAATACGTAAAAAATGACGAAATTAAGCGTTAACATCAACAAAGTGGCCACGCTTCGCAACGCCCGCGGGGGCAACAACCCCGACGTGCTGCAGACGGCCTTGGATTGTGAGAAGTTTGGCGCGCAAGGCATAACCGTACACCCACGCCCCGACGAAAGGCACATAAGATATAGCGACGTAAGGGCCATACGCCCGCTCATAACGACTGAACTGAACATAGAGGGGAACCCCATTGACAGGTACATAAGCCTCGTGCTTGAGGTAAGACCCACGCAAGTGACGCTCGTACCCGACACCGACGACCAGCTTACGAGCAACCACGGATGGGACACAAAGGCCAACCGCACATTCCTGACCGACGTTATAGGACGCTTCAAGGAAGCAGGCATAAGAACCTCGATTTTCGTCGATGCCGACCCTGAAATGGTCGAAGCGGCGCGCCTTTGCGGCACCGACAGGGTGGAACTATACACCGAGCCTTACGCCGCAGGATATGAACACGGCCGCGAAGAAGCCATAAAGCCGTTCATAGAGGCGGCAAAAGCGGCACGCGAAGCCGGCCTCGGCCTCAACGCCGGGCACGACCTGAGCCTGACGAACCTGCACTACTTCTACGAGAACATACCTTGGCTTGACGAAGTAAGCATAGGGCACGCCCTCATCTGCGACGCCCTCTACATGGGACTTCACGACACAATAAAGGCATATCGCGAATGTCTGAAACTATAAAACAAAACAAATCAACAATATTCCAATATGGCAAAAGTATATGAATTCTTGGCAACCGGCTTCGAAGAAGTGGAAGCCATGATACCGTTAGACATAATGCGCCGCGCCGGCGTAGAGTTCAAGACCGTCAGCGTTACCGGCTCACGCATGGTTACAGGCGCACACGGAGTGAACATCGAGGCCGACATCTTGATAGAAGAAGCCGACTTCAGCGATGCCGACCTGCTCATGCTGCCCGGCGGACTGCCCGGAGCGACAAACCTTAACGAGCACGCCGGCGTGAAGAAAGCAATCGTCGAGCATAACGCCAAGGGCAAGATGATAGGCGCGATATGCGCCGCACCCATGGTGCTCGGCGGACTCGGCCTGCTTGAAAGGAAACGTGCCACATGCTATCCGGGCTTTGAAAAATTCCTCGAAGGTGCCGAATACACCCACGAACTGTGTACTGTGGACGGCAACATAACCACTGGTGAAGGCCCCGCGGCAACCCTTCCATACGCCTACAAACTGCTGGAAGCCCTGACAGATGCCAAGACCGCCGACAACATTGCCGACGGAATGATGTACAAACACCTGATGCTTAAATAAGACTTACAAACCTACAAGACGGCGGGCAGACAAAAAACATATCATATTGTCCGCCCGCCGTTTGCAGGTTTGTCCGCTAAATGTTATATGACTATATGGATTACGCTGTGATTGTGGCCGGAGGTAAAGGCGTAAGAATGGGGGCGAGCGTGCCTAAACAGTTTCTGCCGATCAACGGATTACCCATCATAATGCACACGATAAAGCGTTTCAGGGAATATGACAACAACCTGAAAATAATTGTAGTGCTGCCAAAAGAACAACACGAATATTGGAACGAACTGTGCAAGAACTACCATTTCACGGCGGCTTACGCCGTGGCTGACGGTGGCGAGACACGTTTCCACTCGGTTAAAAACGGCTTGGCTTTGATTCCCGACGGCACGGAAGGCGTTGTAGGCATACACGACGGCGTGCGCCCTTTCCCGTCAATCGACGTAATACATAACTGCTATGAGACGGCGCGCACGGCCAAAGCGGTCGTTCCGGTGATACCTGTGGTGGAAACATTGATATACGTCGACGGGCAAGGTGGTTCGGAAACAGTGCCAAGAGACGACTACAGATTGGTACAGACACCGCAGACATTCGATATAAGCCTGCTGAAACGAGCTTACGAACAGCCTTACAAAGAATGTTTTACAGATGATGCTTCAGTGGTGAACGGCATCGGACAGAAGATAACACTTATCGAAGGCAACCGTGAGAACATAAAAATAACCACGCCGTTCGACCTTCGCATGGCCCGTATTCTTACTTAACACGACAGCCGGAACCTAACCGGTAGTCGAAGCCCCAGCCTTTTCTTACCGGCACAGCCTTACGTTTCAGCAAACCCTACATTACCTTTACACGTTAAAATGCTCGACATTTTAGACCAAGACATCCAGTTCCTTCCCGGTGTGGGGCCGCGACGCAAGGCCCTGCTTGAAAAGGAAGCGGGCATAAAGACATACGGCCAACTGCTCGAGTATTATCCTTACAAATACGTAGACCGCAGCCGCGTCTACAGCATCAACGAGCTTTCAGGCGACACTGCGTTCGTGCAGATAAAGGCACGGATACTCAGTTTCGAGACATTCGACATGGGGCCGCACCGCACAAGGCTCGTGGCTCACGTGACCGACGACACTGGCATTGCCGACATCGTGTGGTTCTCCGGCGCAAAATACATACTAAGCCACTTAAAAACTGGCACTGACTACATCGTGTTCGGCCGTCCTACAGTGTTTAACGGGCGGTTTCAATTCTCCCATCCAGACATCGACCCCGCCTCGGAACTGCAACTGTCGCAAATGGGGCTGCAACCTTATTACTCCACAACGGAAAAGATGAAAAAGGCCGGAATGACCTCGCGGGCGGTAGAAAAGACGATAAAAACACTGCTGAACGGCATGAAAGAACCGCTGGCCGAGACCATCCCGCCGTTCATCACGCAACCATTACACCTTATTTCGAGAGATTCCGCATTCAGAAAGATACACTCTCCCAAAACCAACGACGACATAAAGCTGGCCGAATACAGGCTGAAATTCGAGGAACTTTTTTACGTACAGCTGAACATCCTGCGCTACGCCAACGACCGCAGACTGAAATACAGAGGTTATGTATTTACTCGCGTAGGCAGATTTTTCAATGACTTCTACTTCAACAACCTGCCGTTTCCACTCACGGGAGCGCAACAACGCGTGATAAAAGAGATCAGGAACGACACCCGCTCGGGACGACAGATGAACCGACTGCTGCAAGGCGACGTGGGCAGCGGCAAGACCTTGGTGGCCCTGATGTCGATGCTGATAGCGCTGGACAACGGCTATCAGGCATGTATAATGGCCCCGACGGAAATCCTTGCGGAACAACACTTGGCCACGATAACCGGATTCCTGCACGGAATGAACGTGCGCACGGAGCTGCTCACGGGCATGGTGAAGGGCAAACGGCGGCGAGAAGTGCTCGAAGGGCTGGCCGACGGCAGCGTAAACATACTTGTAGGCACGCACGCCGTGATTGAAGATAGCGTACAGTTCGCACGCCTCGGCCTTGCGGTTATCGACGAACAGCACCGCTTCGGCGTCGTGCAGCGCGCCAAACTGTGGAACAAAAGCGACAACCCTCCCCACGTTCTCGTAATGACGGCCACACCTATACCACGGACATTGGCCATGACCGTTTACGGCGACCTCGACGTAAGCGTAATCGACGAATTGCCACCCGGGCGCAAGCCAGTGGTGACAATGCACAAATACGACGACCAAACCACCAGCCTTTACGCCGGCATCAGGCGGCAAATCAACGAAGGACGACAGGCTTACATAGTGTTCCCGCTGATAAAGGAGAGCGAGAAAATCGACCTGAAGAACCTCGAGGAAGGCTACGAACAGCTGCGCGAGGCTTTACCCGAGTTCAAGCTCGGCAAGGTGCACGGCAAGATGAAGCCGGCCGAAAAGGAAGAGGAGATGCGCCGCTTCGTCAGCGGCGAAACCAAGATACTTGTCGCCACGACGGTAATCGAAGTGGGAGTCAACGTGCCCAACGCATCCATCATGGTAATCATCAACGCCGAACGCTTCGGCCTGTCGCAGCTCCACCAGCTCCGAGGCCGTGTGGGGCGCGGAGCCGACCAGTCGTTTTGCATACTCGTAAGCAAGCGTAAGATAACCGATGACACACGCAAGCGGCTCGACATAATGTGCGACACCAACGACGGGTTCCGCATAGCCGAAGCCGACCTTAAACTGCGCGGCCCCGGCGACTTGGAAGGGACGCAACAGAGCGGGATGGCCTTCGACCTGAAGATTGCCAACATAGCCAAGGACGGTCAACTGGTGCAACTGGCCCGCGACGAGGCGCAACGCATAATCGACAACGACCCTGCGTGCGCCAAGGCGGAATACTCCATGCTATGGCAGCGACTCAAGGCACTGCGCAAAAACCTGCCCTACTTCGGCGCAATATCATAAGATAAATACCGGCTTCAAGCCAACCGTTTTCCAAAAGGCGGCAAATCGCGTTGCGATTTGCCGCCTTTTAGCGTGCCGTTTGCCGTGTTTTACAAGGTGAAAGGCCACCTTTTGCAAGGACATTGACTATCAAGCACTTACAAACAAAAGAAAACGAGCACACAGAAAAACCACACAATAAGACAAAATATGTAAACTTTCCATTCACAGAAGTAACTACAATAGCACTTTTTTACCTCTTTCCATAAACAAAATTAAGGAAAAAGAACACCCTTTTATGCTTTTTGCGTATCTTTGCAATGTGGTCGGTTGATTCCGTATCACAGACATATTGGTAAACAAAGAAGCGTTATGCTTGACTTGCGATAGGAAACCTGAGAATTTTCTAATGAGCACAAGTGCTGGCATAGTGGTTCTCACGCTATGGCGTGGGCTGCTATTGTTACACCTATTCGTGCTCAAAGGTTTTCTCAGGACCTCCTATCGAAGAAGTGGTGCATATCAGTTCCACGCTTCTCCGTTCATAACAAGGGCTTATCGGGACTGTAAGCCCGCAGTCAAAACCAATACTATTTATGAAAAAACTAATCCTATTGGCCTTCGCGTTGCTGACGGTCGGCGCGGCGGAGGCGCAACGAAAAACAGAAACTGTAGAAACCCCAAAGGCCGAAACCGCAAACCCAGCAAAAAAGACTATCAAACGTAAGGTTGCAATAGGACGTTTCTCGAACGAAACACAATATGCAAAGGGTATATTCTACGACAGGGAAAACGACCCCATGGGAAAACAGGCCTTAGACATCCTGTCAGCAAAACTTGCCGCATCCGACAAGTTCATACTTCTTGAACGCGGCGACCTTGCAGCACTTTTGGAGGAAAGCAAAAACGGAGGGGCAAGCCTTTCAACGATAGGCGCCGATTACCTTATTATCGGTTCAATAACACAATTCGGACGAAAGAACACGGGAAAGAGCGGTGTTTTCTCTACCACGAAGACACAAACGGTCGAGGCTGCCGTGTCAATACGGCTCGTTGACGTCTCGTCAGGTCTCATAATTTATTCCGACGAGGCAAAAGGCACAGCTGAACTAACCACCAAAACCACAATGGGCGTCGGCGGAAAGGCCGACTATGACGCCACACTGAGCGACAAAGCCATATCCGAAGCCATCGGCCAACTGGTAGAAAACATTATCAATAAATGTACAGACAAGCCGTGGCGCACTTACTTCCTGACATACGATAGCGACGCAGTGCTTATCGGCGGAGGGGCAAGCCAGGGCCTAGCTCCAGGCGACACGTTCGACGTTATGACAAAAGGCAAGAAAGTGAAGAACCCTCAGACAGGCATAATGATCGAACTTCCGGGAAAGAAGATAGGCACGGTCACAGTGGTATCGTCGGCAGGCGATACGCCAGAAACGGAGTACTCGGTCGTTACGTATTCAGGAAGCACGGCAATAGACGCCAACAACCTAACCAATTATTACATTATACAGCCATGACAAAGAAAGCACTGATTATTATATTCTGCGCCGTCATAACCATTTTATGGGGATGCAAAGCAAACTATCCTGTAGCACAACAGAGTGGCGACGACGACATTGCTTACCTTATATTCGTAAGCACAAGCGACTCGCGGAATAAAAACGTCGAGGTATCTGTCGATGACAAGACGACTTTCACGGCACGCACAGTCAAGTCAAGGAAATCAAACCGACGTGGCACACGCTACTCTGTACAACCCGGAAAGCGGAAAGTGAAAGTGGTGCTCGACGGCAAAACCATCTATGACAGATTTGTATTTTTATCACCACAAGAAACCAAAAAGATAACATTACCATGAAGAAAAAAATCATCAACTGTGCCATTCTAGGCTTATTACTATGTACGATGGCCTCATGTTCATCACAAAAATCGCTTTACTCATGGTACAACTATGAGGACGCCACTTACCAGTACAGCAAGAAAAACACGCCCGAACTATACCAGAAAATGATGGAAGAATACGAAAAAATGGGCGGGAAGCAGAAAGGACTGCGCAAAGTCGTGCCACCCGGATTTAACGCCGAGTATGGATACCAGCTGTACAAGGACGGGAAAAAGGATGAGGCCCTGAAATATTTAAAGTTGGAAATCGAGCTTTATCCCGAATCGGAGACATACGTATCAAGAATAATCAAACAAATAGAAAAGCCATGAAAAAGTATATTTTATTAGCTGTTGTGCCGCTGTTGCTGGCCTCTTGCGCACAGAAGATAACACGTGACGTACAATATCCTAAGATGTATGAGGAGAAACCGGTTTCAATCGTAATTATGCCGCCAATCAACCAAACGCAGCACGTAGAGGCAAAAGACTATTTTTATACAACTCTCTATGCGCCGTTGTGCGAGAAAGGCTATTACGTATTTTCCCCGTTGCTGACAATGGAACTGTTCCAATCGGAAAGCGCATACGACGCCGAACAGTTCATCGAAGGTGATTTAGGGCAGTTCCGCAATGTACTTGGAGCCGACGCCGCGATGTTCACCACCATAAAGTCGTGGAAAAGGAACAATATCGGAGGGAAACTTACGGTAGATGTGGAATACGTGCTTCGCTCGACTAAAACCGGCGAGACACTTTACAAGCGCGAAGGCAAAGTCAAGGTTGACACAAGCGTAAGCGGTGGCGGCGGCGGTCTGCTCGGCTCTTTGATCAATCTTGCGGCAACGGCTATCAGCACGGCCACCACGGATAAAGTCGTAGCAGGACGCAAGTGCACGGCTTTCGTCCTTAGCGACATGCCAGTAGGGAAATATGACACAGAATATTACGACAAAGACCAAAAGTTACCTGCAGGTGAATCGTTCGTCAAGGCTACCGTAAAATAAGTAGAAAGCATACTGGCAAAGCGAACGCAAATCATTGATTATATAACCAACCAATATCGGTCCATTTACCGGTTATCATGTATGCTGAAGCCACCCGTTTCCCAAAGGGCGGCAAATCGCGTTGCGATTTGCC